>TARA_R110002072_G_scaffold174303_10_pt1 | contig 46343 bp, 37 predicted proteins | sample TARA_R110002072 | Tara Oceans TARA_R110002072 (sample SAMEA4397118) | marine metagenome | biome: Polar Biome; feature: [SRF] surface water layer (ENVO:00010504); material: water (ENVO:00002006), including particulate matter (ENVO:01000060) such as... | depth 5 m | reverse complement strand
TACCTTGTGCCGGCTTTGGCCGGCGCACCCAGGCACAGAAGTAACTTCTTGGCGAGCTGGTGGTGGTGTTCGAGTCGGTTCCTTCGACGAACGCGAACTTCGAGGCTACGTGTCACCGTTAGAGGGTGAGGATGTGTTTTTTTGTCCTGGCACCGTACGCACTTCTACGACCCAGTTGCCGGCGGATTCGTCTTCGCGCATGGTGAACTTGACGGGTAAGAACTTTTCGATGATGTGGGCGTTGGTTTGGGTGTGGAGGGTTGGCGTTGATGTGCGGAAGGCGCCGCCGCCGGCCAGGGCCATGGGGATCAAGAGTTGGTCGGCCAGGTGTTCGCCGACGGATACTTTGGCGTCGAGTAGGGCTTTGACCTGTTGTGCGGCGCGTGAGGCGACGTGCTCGGCGAGCACTCCGCGTTCGCCCATCTGGGTGACGACTTCTTCGACTCGGCCTAGTTGCACGTTGATCATGACGGCGTTGCCCGGACCGGCGGCGTCCACGTCGATGATGTCGACTTGGCTGGGACGCAGGTCAAAGGCGCGGCGAACGGACTTGCACTCACGATCGCTGACTCGCGGGTGAAGGCCACTGGACAGAATCTGGGCGGTGACCTCGGCCGGACCGGGAGGGTCTAGCAGGTCGAGCCTGGTCCACGATGCAGGTGCAATGCGGGCACGAATCTTGCCGCCGCCAGCGGGGTAGAACCCGTGACGGTCGAGCTGCAATTCGAGACCCGCACCCATGCGATGCATCAGTGGCGCGAACGTCTTCTTCAAGAAGTCGAACGGCGGCGCCATCGGGTTGTGCGTGCCACCGGTGATCGTCACGGTCGACGACTCGCTCGCGGCCCACAACGCAGGCAACACCGTCTGGAGAACCAGAGTGGTGCTGCCCGCGCTGTTGATCGCGAACTCGTAGGTGCCGGCCGTGCAGGTCGAAGGCGTGAAGGTGAGTGAGGTCGATCCGATCTCGGCGCCTTCCGTGTGGGCACAACCCACCCGCGAAGCAGCGAGCACAGCAGTCAAGTGCTGGCGCTGCAGTCCGGGCTTCTTGCGCCCCGCACGGATCTTGTCGATCACGAACGGAGTCTGGGTCACGACGGACAAGCCGAGCGCTGTGCGCAAGACCTGTCCGCCACCCTCACCAGTCGTTCCATCAATCTTCAACATGTCACTCATCCCTTCACACACACAACCTGCTTCAGGGTGTGCAACACTTCAACCAGGTCACGCTGAGCTTCCATCACCGCATCGATGTCCTTGTAGGCCATCGGTGTTTCATCGATGACCTTGCCATCCTTGCGGCATTCCACTCCTTCCGTCGCAGCGATGTGATCCTCAACGGAGAAGCGTCGGAACGCCTCACCACGCGACATCACACGCCCCGCCCCGTGGCTACACGAGTGGAAGCTGTCCGCGTTACCTTTGCCTCGAACAATGAAGCTCTTGGCACCCATCGATCCCGGAATGATGCCGAGATCACCGAGTCCTGCTCGCACCGCACCCTTGCGCGTTACGAACACTGACGCACCGAAGTGCTCTTCCTGCCGCACGTAGTTGTGATGGCAGTTCACGGCGACTTCACCAAACGTGAACGACGGCAAGTCATCACGCTTCTGCAGGGCATCCATGACCTGGGCCATCATCAAGTCGCGGTTGGTGCGCGCAAAACGCTGCGCCCAATCAACTGCGAACACGTAGTCGTCAAAGTGATCGGCCCCTTCGGTGAAGTAGGCCAGGTCCTTGTCCGGCAGGTTGTATACGTGACGTTCCATGTCCTTCTTGGCCAGGCCAATGAAGTGCATGCCAATCCGGTTGCCGGCACCGCGCGAACCGCTGTGCAACATGATCCAGACGCGCTGCTCTTCATCGATGCAGACCTCTACGAAGTGGTTACCGCCGCCGAGCGTGCCCAGCTGCTTCAGGGTTTGGCCGCGATCCAGCTTGGGGTGACGTTCGATGATCTTCTCGTAGTCCGGACGCAGCTTGCGCCACGCATCCTCGACCCGCGCCGGCGGGTTGAACCACGCACCGCGATCGCCCTTGCCGCCGCGTTGGGTGCGACCGTGAGGAACCACGCGCTCGATCTCCGAGCGCACACCCTTCAACGCATCCGGCAGGTCGCTCGCCGTCATCGACGTGCGAACGGCCATCATGCCGCAACCAATGTCGACTCCGACAGCTGCCGGAATGATCGCGCCCTTGGTGGGAATGACACTGCCGACGGTTGCGCCGATACCCCAGTGCACATCGGGCATTGCCGCGACGTGCGAGTGCACGATGGGCAAGCGAGCGACGTTTTGCAGCTGGCGAATGGCGTTGTCGTCCGTGTGAACGCCGCGTACCCAAGCCTTGATGGGCACGCCGCCCGTTTCGATGTGATCAAAAGTAGTCATTGCAGTCACGTATCTTGGAGTCGGTCCAAGTCTCCTAAGCAGTCAAACAGAAAGTTGCGGCGACAAGTTAGTGGTGAGACCTCCTGCGCTTGCGCGCAGGTCCCGAATTGCACGGGTCGCCAATAAAGGCTTTTCGATGTAGTCCCACCGGGCATTCGCCGCGGAGGTAAATATGGTCGGGGACGAGTTGATGTCGAGACTTCGCCGTGAGGCGCTGTGCTCTACCAAGTTGAGCTACGTGTCGGTCCGTTCGCAGAAGCGTCCGGCGCCGGCACGGCAGGACTCGAACCTGCAACATCAGCATTAAAGAATGTAGTCCCGACGGGCATTCCCCGACCAAAGAGCAGAGTGTTGGCCGCGAAGCCAACGTGAGTGGTCTAGATCGCAACCTGACGGATGCGATCCACGAACATGTCAGGCGTTCGATCACCAGAGGTGATGCTTCGCAAGACTTCAAAAACTTGATCCGAGAAGCCGCCGACGTGGGTGACGTCGTCAGCAACTGGTGCTTGAACCGTGGTGTACGGCTGGATGTCGATGCACACGAGTTGCGCACGCGGATTGCTCGCCTTGAACCGGCGCCATTCCTTGAGCATGCTCGTGCTGTTGCCGTATGGGTTGGCGTTGAACCACGACTCGTTATCGCTGAAGTAGATCACCGTGTCGGCGCGTTCGCGCTTGCGGTTGAGTTCTTTCAAGACAACGGAGCAGTCGGTGCCTCCCGACGGTAACCCGCGCAGGCGCGACGAGAGGTTGACGATCGACTCCGACGGATCCAATTTGACCCGGCTGACTTCCGTGTGGAACGGCATGACCGTCGTATCCGGGTTTCGCCGCAACACCGCCGCCGCCAATACCGCCGCGGCATCGAGACACGTCGTCGTCGACGTACTGCCCTTGCGGTATCCAGTGACCGGCGCGTGCATCGAGCCAGAGATGTCGATGGCCACGACCGTGCGGCCCGGCAGTGCCGGAACGTTCGCTGTCGCGATCTCCATCGCCTGCTCGAGAGCATCGCGGAGGACACCCGGAGCATCGCGCTTGATGTTCAGTAGCGTAGTCATGATCTGGTATGGAAAGGCCTTGGCCCGGATGACGCGTTCCGGATCGGCTAGCCGTTCGGCGATAAGCATCGTGGTCTCATCGCAGTCGAACACACCGTGTCGTTGGAACGTGTTGAGGTTCATGCGCAGGGTCGTCCAGTTGGCACGCTGGGCGATGACCCGCCATTCGGCAGTGGTGAGTGGCAGGGCACTCAAGAATTGGAAGTTGATGTTCGGCAGCGACGCCTCGTCGGTCTTGAACATCTCGAATTGTCGGACTTCATCCGGCAGCTGCTCGCGATCGAACGGCTTGCCGATCAAGTAGGCGTAGAAGTTGGCGCGTTGCGCGTCCTTCGGCTTCGGGTGCACCATGCGGATGACATCGCGCAGCGACGGCTTCTGACCGAGCGACGCGTAGAACAGCTGTTCCATGCTTCGCTCCGCGATCCACTGACGCACCAGGCGGCGCGGCAGCGTGCCGAGCGACTTGCGACCGACCGCGCCGGAGCGAACGATCTGGACGAAGTTGCGCAGCATCTTGCCGTTGTCGATGACGCGACCGAACACCTTCTGCAGTAGTTCGCCGTCACGGACCGCGAGCACCGCACACAGCAGCGCCGGCATGTCCTTCATGCAGCTCTGATGACGCGCGTAGACCGCAACCTTGGCGACGAACTCCGGCTCACACTCGTTTGCGAGTTCGAGCACGGCCTTCAGCTGATCATGGGCCGTCGCGTAGAAGGTGCCGTTGAGGCAGCCTGTCACCGCGAGCTGCGCCAGTGCCTGCTCGCTAGTAAGCGAGTAGGCCGGTGCGCCGGCTTCGTTGATCGCATCGGGCCGCTTGGTGAGCTTGCCGGCGATGGTCTGGAACAGGTTCTTGTTGGCCATTGGGTTGGGTCCTTGGTGGCGGCACCGTGCCGCGACTGAGGATCCCTAGAGCGATAGGTGTGCCATCCGCCCGGCATTTCCCGCGCATTCTCACAAGTCGCTTTGTCAGTGTAGTTTAGGGTGACATAGCTTCGGTCGTCGTCGATTGGCGATCGACATGGATGTAGCGAAGTATCTATAGATGTAGATCACGAGATAGACGCTGGCCGACCCTTCGCCTGTGGGATATGAAGGCGTATCTCGATGGACAGTCCCCGTGGCTTCACCGTTATCAGCTTCCTTGGCGCACAGCTCGACCGTCCTGGTCGCGGTGATCGTTGGGATGGCTGGCGCCCCAACGTCTCGATGTGCATGCACGAGGATCTGCTCGTCAGCCGCCTCGTGCTGCTGACCGAGACGAAGTTCGGCAAGCTCTACAACCAGGTCGAGCAGGACATCGCGACCGCTTCGCCTGAGACCGCGGTCGAGAAGTGTGTCGTCACCCTGCGGGATCCATGGGACTTCGAAGAGGTCTTTGACGTGCTGCTGTCGGTTGCCAACGACCTCGCGCTCGATCCGGAGAGTGAAGACGTGCTCGTGCACATGACGACGGGCACGCACGTCGCGCAGATCTGTCTGTTCTTGCTGACGGAGACCCGGCACTTCCCGGCGCGGCTGCTGCAGACTGGACCGAGTCGCAAGGCTGACCCCGACGGCAGCAAGATCGGGACGTGGCAGATCATCGATCTCGACATGTCGCGATTCGATCGCCTGGCGAAACGCTTTGCCCAGGAGCATCAACAGGGCGAATCGTTGTTGAAGTCCGGCATTCAGACTCGAAACGCGTCGTTCAACCAGTTGATCACGCAGGTCGAGCGGGTTGCGCCGTTGTCGACGGCGCCGATGCTGTTGATGGGGCCGACCGGCGCCGGCAAGTCGCAGCTCGCCAAGCAGATCTACGAACTCAAGAAGCAGCGCCACCAGTCGCACGGGCCATTCGTTGAGGTCAACTGCGCGACGATTCGCGGTGACGGCGCGCACTCGACCCTGTTCGGCCACAAGAAGGGTTCGTTTACCGGGGCGACCAGTGACCGCCCGGGTTTGCTTCGAGCAGCGAACACCGGGTTGCTGTTTCTCGATGAGATCGGCGAGCTCGGACTCGACGAGCAGGCGATGCTGCTGCGCGCGCTCGAAGAGAAGCGCTTTTTGCCGCTCGGTAGCGACAAGGAAGCGGAGAGTGAGTTCCAGTTGATCGCCGGCACCAATCGTGACCTCGGCAACGCGGTGATGCAGGGCACGTTCCGTGAGGACCTGCTGGCGCGGATCAACCTGTGGACCTACCGCCTGCCTGGCTTGCGGGACCGCATCGAAGATCTCGAGCCGAACGTCGACTACGAGTTGACGCGCTACTCGGCCCAGGTCGGGCGCCGCGTGCACTTCGCTGCGGAAGCGCGGCGCCGCTACCTTGAGTTTGCGACGTCCACCAAAGGTCATTGGTTCGGCAACTTTCGCGACCTCAACGCGAGCATGACGCGGTTGTGCACGCTCGCCGATGGCGGTCGTATAACCGAGGCCGATGTGCGCGGCGAGATCGCTCGCTTGCAAGCGGACTGGACCCGCGGCGACGCGGCGGCGGAGCCTGCGACCGCTAGCGACGACAACCTGCTGGAAGAACTGCTCGGCCATCTACGCGTCGAGCAGCTCGACCGCTTCGATCGCGTGCAGCTTGCCGAGGTCGTTCGCGTCTGTCGCCGACACCGCTCGTTGTCCGCTGCCGGGCGCGAGCTGTTTGCTGCGTCGCGCGCCCGTCGCGCATCTACCAACGACACGGATCGGGTGCGCAAGTACCTGGCCCGCTTCGACCTCGACTTCGCTTCCCTTGGCACCTAACGGCGAACTGTGCAACTGAGAGTCCTCAATGCGGCGGACGTGACTCGCGCCTTGCCGATGGCGGATGCCATTGCGGCAAATCGCGAAGCGTTCGCATCCCTTGTTTCCGGGTCGATCGTGGCGCCGCCACGCGTGCAGATAGTGGCAGGGGATCGAACGACGCTGTTGATGGGCGCTAGTGGCGCAGGCGTTGGGCGGATCGCCAAGGTGATGAACGTGTTCCCCGGCAATCGATTGCGCGGCGCCGATGTCACCAGCGGTGTCTTGTTGGTGATCGATCCCGAGACCGGTGAGACGGTTGGTCTGTGCTGTGGTGGCACGCTGACTGCGATTCGAACCGCCGGCGTGGCAGGTTTGGCGACCGACTTGTTGGCTCGAACCGACGCCAAGATCGGTGCGCTGCTCGGGGTCGGCAGCCAAGCGCGCAGGCAGTTGCTGGCGATGGCAGCGGTCCGGCCACTACAGGAAGTGCGGGTCTATGCGCCGCGACCCGAGCAGGTTGCCGCGTTCGTTGCCGAGATGGCGCCGCAGGTGTCAGCGCGGTTGCTCGCGGTTGGTTCGAGCAAGGATGCGGTTGCTGGTGCGGATGTGATCACCGCCGCAACGAGTTCTCGCGAGCCGGTGCTCGCTGGAGCGGACCTCAAACCTGGCGTCCACATCAGTGGTGTTGGCAGCTTTCGGCTCGACATGTGCGAACTGGATCAAGCGGCCGTGCAGCGTTGCGATCGCATCGTTGTCGACCTTCGGGAGTCGGCCTTGCTCGAAGCGGGCGAGTTGGTCGCGGCTCAGTCGGCTGGCGTGACGGCCGTCGAGGATTGGGTCGAGCTGAGCGAGCTGCTGGCGGATCCGTCGCTAGGCAGGGCGCGTCCACAGGACATCACGTTCTTCAAATCCGTCGGCCATGCAGTGCAGGACTTGTTCGCTGCGCGCAAAGCCATGGCGAATGCCGACCGGCTTGGGCTTGGTCAGGTGATCGACCTCTAACAGCCCATTGAAGAGCGAATCCGGTTCCCAGCCACGCGCCTTTCGTGACGTTCGGCACCCGCAAGGCTCGGCGAATCCGCTGATTCGCCTACGTTGCCAGGCGCCAATCTGCATCGAAACGCACGCGGCTGCAAACTGCACCAGTTGTTAACGGTCTGCTAATAACACGAAGCCATGGAACAGATCAAGATCACGACGATCGAGGCGCACACGGCGGGCGAACCGCTGCGCATCATCACGTCGGGCTATCCGGAGGTGCCCGGCAAGACCATCTTGGAGCGGCGTGCGTATGCCCGCGAACACCTCGACCATCTGCGCCGCATGCTGATGCTGGAGCCGCGCGGCCACGCCGACATGTATGGCGCGCTGCTGCTGCCGCCGGCGACCGATGACGGCGATGTCGGCGTGCTGTTCCTACACAACGAAGGCTATAGCACGATGTGCGGGCACGGCATCATCGCGATGGTCAAGGTTGGGCTAGAGCACGGGTTGTTTGAGGCGGACGAGCACGACATCAAGATCGATACACCCGCTGGTCGCATCCGGGCGCGCGCCCATCGTCAGGGCGGCATCGTCACCGACGTATCGTTCCTCAATGTGCCGTCGTTCGTGTTCGCCGAAACCATGGTCGAGGTGTCTGAGTTGGGGCGTGTCCCTTGCACGATTGCCTACGGCGGGGCGTTCTATGCCTATGTCGATGCGGACGCCTTGGGTCTCACGCTTGATACCACGCATTGCCAAGAACTGATTCGACATGGCATGGCGATCAAGCGCGCGGTGATGCGCGATTGCCCGCTCAACCATCCTTCGGGCGATGCCGACCTCAATTTCCTCTACGGCACGATCTTCGTGGCCAAGCAGGAAGGTGCGCACAGTCGCAATGTCTGCATCTTTGCCGATGGCGAGGTCGATCGTTCGCCGACTGGCACGGGGGTCAGCGGCCGGGCCGCGATCCATCACGCCCGCGGGGAACTTGGCGACGAGTGGATTCGCATCGAGAGTATCCTCGGCACCAGCTTCGAGGTGCGCGTTGCCTCGGTGGTTGCCTGTGGCAAATCGACGGATGGCAAATCGCCGGATCGCGACTCCATCGTGCCAGAAGTTCGCGGGCGGGCGCATGTCACCGGCAAGGCCGAGTTCTGGATGGATCCGGACGACCCGCTTCGCGATGGCTTCGTGATTCGCTGAGTCGCATCTAGTGGCCGCTGCCTGATCTGAGCCCTTCGTGGCCCGTCAGTTCGCTTCCGGGTCACTTCTTGGGCCATCCCTCTGGGGTTTCCGCATGCGGCATGTCGCTTTCGGATTCGCCAGTGTCGATCCCGAGGTCGCGGATCATGCGTTCCATCATTTCCGCGGCTTGCTTGTGTAGTCGCTCTTGGCCCTTACTCGTGTTGCCCTGACCCGGTTTGCTCGTGGTCGCCTTGAGCGAGTGCATGCTCATGTGCGTACGCATCGCACGAAGCATGCGCTTGGCGTCTTCTGGCCGGCCACCCTCGAGCAGGCCGCGGGTGCTAGCTGTGCCCGATGCGAGCGCAAACGCCGAGGTCTCTCCCGGCTTGTTCTGCCATTGCTCGATCAGCCCGAGGCTCGTCGTCACTTCGCCCGCCAGCAAATCGTGTTTCAGCAGCAACAACTCGGCCAGGCTTTCGCGTTCGGCAGGATTGAGTTGGGCAGGGAAGCGGTCAACGATGGTGTTGGCGCGCTCGTTGGGTTGTCGGGATGCGAGTTGCGCCGGTGCCCTGGGATGGCGTTCCAGCAAGCCGCGCTGTTCGGCGCGTCGGTGCCATTGCATCCAGTCGATCGACGCATGCATGGTCAGTGCTTCGTCGAGATCGGTCACGAATACCGCGAGCCGATGCTCGATGGAGCTGGGAGACGCGGCCCGCAAGATCGGCCTCGCGCGCTGAGGAAGGTCGAAGAAGGCCAGTTGTGCGGCGATCAGCGGCTGTTGTGCATGTTCCGGTAGGCTCGGGGCAACTGCGAGGTCTTGCAGAACGTTGTGGCTCGCGAGGCGAAAGCTGTCGGCGTCGATCAGCGGCCGCGGAAGTTGCGCAGCTTGCGGCGTCGCGTCGGTTCGTTCGGCGTGGTTGGATTGCCCCATCCAGTAGCCCGTCGCCCACGCGGTTGCGATCAAGACCGCCGCAGCGGCATACATGGTCGTGCGCGATCGCAACAGGGTTCTGGGTGGGCGCTTTGCTGCCAACTCTGCAATCGCTTCGCTGCGCTGCGAGGCCAGGCCCTTGCGGATCCGGCTCGCCATATCGGGTGGCATGCGATGTTGCGGCAGGTTGTGGGTTGCCCTCGAGAGCTTTGCGATTGCCTGCAGTTCGGCAAGGCATTGCGAACAGTTGTTCAAGTGCTGCTGCACGACGCGCCTGCCATCGGCAGACAGCCGGCCATCCAAGAAGCTGGAGGACTTACCGCGCACGGCCGCGCACAGCTGTGGTCGTTTGCGGTTCATTGCTCGATGTGAGGTTGTAGGAACGTGCGCAGCTGTTGGCGGGCACGATGAAGGCGACTGGAAACTGTCTTGCTCGAGATGTTGAGGACTGCGCCAATCTCGTCGTAGCTGAGGCTCTCGCCTTCACGTAGCAAGAATACGGACCGGAACTCTTCTGGCAGGCGCTGCAGTGCCGATTCGAGCGCGACTTGGAACTCGCGATGTTCCGCAGTGGTGATCGCGGCCGGCGCAGTGATGGGGGCCGGTTGCGATTGGGCTCGGGCGCGATGACCGGCTTCGCTGCGCAGAAGATCGAGCGCGATGTTGCGTCCGATGCGAAACAGCCAGACGCGCAGGGGCCAATTCGGGTCGTAGCGATGTGCTTCTTGCAGCGCTCGCAAGAACACTTCCTGCACCAGGTCTTCGGCCCAAGCTCGGTCGCGCACGACGCGCATCAGGTAGCTGCACAGGCGATCCCCAAAGCGCGCGACGAGCTCTTCGACCGCGCCGGGCTGCTCGTTTGCAGCGTGTTCAAGCAGGGCGCCGTCCTCTACGTCGCGCCAATGCATGAACGGATCTTCGGGCTGTCCTTGGGCGCGCATTCGCAATCAGCGGATGATACGTGGCCTGTCGCCGGGTTTGCGTGTGCGCGGCACTAGCTTGCCACGCGTTGGCTTTGTTTGCTTTGGCCTTGTTTGCTTTGGCTTTGCGTGGGGCGCCTTCGCCTTCGCCGTGGGCTTGGGCTTGGGCTTGGCTTTCGGCAAGTGCTGACTCGGCAGGACCGGCTTGTTCGGTCGCAGGCTGTCGCGAAGACGATTGCGACCGCCTGGTCTGTCCTTTGTGACTCGCAGCGGCGGCCGGATTTGGAACCCTCCGTTCTGCTTCATCTGCTGCTTCATCTGCTCTTGCAGCTTCTTCATCAGGTCGCGCTGCATGTTGTCGATGTCGAACGGGGCACCTGGCAATTTGCCCTTCGCTGGTTTGTTGTCGACCTTCTTTTCATCGACGATCGTCTTGCCGTTGACGACGACTTTGCGATGCGTCACGGTCTGGCAAGAGTTCGATTTCTTGGACTTCGAGTCCGAAGAGTTGGCGCTGGCTTTGGCTTCCGCCTTGGCCTCGGCCTTGCTGGTCGAAGGTGGCGCCTGTGCCGCGATGGTTAGTGGCAGCAGCAGGCAGGCGAACGGAGCGAGTCGGCGCATCGGGAACCTCATGAAGAGTAGGAGCGAATCAGGGGCCAACCGACCTACGGACCCACGCAGGCGTTTGCCCCCGCATTCTGCCAGAATCCTGTGGCGCGAGTTCGCGGCCCAGTTCCGGGAGGCAATTCTCAGCACCAGCACCAGCACCAGCACCAGCACCAGCACCAGCACGGGCACCAGGGCCAGGAGCCAGCGCCGGCGAGTCTGCCGTCGGGGAGTTTACTGCCGGGTGATCTTGCTCGGATTCACCACGTAGACGAGCAGGTCCCCTTGCATTTCCAGGCTGCCCTGCGCGGCCACGGGCTCGGCTACGAACGGCAATACCGCCTTGTTGATGGCCTGGTGTTGGTGGTCGACCATCAAGTAGACGGTCGGTTCGTGGTTGGCGTCGCGCGTCACGAAGATCGGCGGGATACCGCCCGAGATGCAGCGCACGGCGCAGCCGCGGTGGGTCTTGCCGGAACCAGGTTTCATCACGCCGAGGAAGCACTTGGAGTCGCAGATCTCGCCGACCATGGTGTGCTCGCCGAGTTGCTTGGTTGGCGGCGCGCGGGAATCATCGGAGACGACCGCGATGGCGTCGTCGTCGTCGAGCAATGCGAACATGCCGCGACCCTGATGTGTGATGAACTCACCCTTGGCGCGCACGCGTTTTCCAGCCATCGCCTTGGTACGGTCTTCGACGCCGAACTTCAGTCCGGACACGAGCAGCACGGCGCGCGTCTTGTTCGGGCTCGCTTCATCGGGAACGTGAAGGATCGGATATGGCGCGACCGTCAAATGGCCTTCGATCTCATAGATCTTGGACGTATCCCAAACGCCGGGGCCCGGGTCGCTTTGCGCGGCCGAAAGCACGAACGCGAAGGCAATGGCCGCGACGATGCCAAGGCCAATGATAGCCTTGACGACTGGTGCCAGCGTGCCGGGCAGCGGCAGGTAGCCGACGTAGAACGGGTCGTTGCGAGTCTCAGACATTGGAGGTCTCCGTCGCTGCAATCACGGCCGGGTCAACGGGCGTTCCCGGTGGCAAAGCTTCTGGATCGAGCAAGATGTCGCGGCCTTCGAGCTTCACCCGATACGTCGGCACCTTCTCCGTGAAGGGTGGCGGCGACTGGCCGTTCTCTACTTTGTATTGGTAGCCGTGCCACGGGCACGTCAGGCAGCCATCGACGATCTTGCCTTCGCCGAGTGGGCCGCCTTGATGGGCGCAGACGTTGGAGATCGCGGAGATCTTGTTGTCGTGCCGGTAGATTGCGACGCGTTCGCAGCCTTTGATCTTCACGACCAGCGCGCGGTCCGGTTGGATATCGTCGACGTTGCCGACGCGCATCCATTGACTCCGCGCCAGGCCACCTGCATAGGCGCGGGCCTCTTTCCAACCAGCGACCAGATGCAGGCCGGCGACCGCAACGATGCCGATACCGGTCAATACGACGTAGGTCGTGCTCACTTCGCTTTGCAGCGCGCCGAGCGCGACGTGCATGACGAGCAGCACGTAGGCGATATACACGAGCATGTGCAGTGCCTTCCAGAACCCGGTGCCGAGGTTCTTGAGCCAGTAGTCGTGGCTGGTCGCCGCCATCAAGAACAGGATCAACAGCGCGGCAAACCCGAGCACCTGGAACGGGAACTGTGCCAGTGAGTCGTAGCGATCGTTGGCCGTGAACAGGCTCCAAATAGGGTTTGCGTCACCAAGACCGTGGTAGAATCCCAGTGCAACGATCGCGTGGATCAGCGCGACGCAGAACATCATCACGCCGAAGTGGCGTCGGTTGTAGAGCAGCGGTGCAAAGCGCGGACTCAACCGCGCTAGCGGACCGATCATCAAGATCACGTGCAGCATCAAGAATGCGCACGTCGCGGTCGCGCGCATGATCAGGACCGGCGGCGGTCCAAGATCGTTCGGCGCTGGATGCGTGATCGTTGTCAGCACCAGGAAGCCGACGTTGTAGAGCACGACGAAGGCGATCAGGGCGAGGTCGTAGATCCGCTTGTGGCGGTTCCATTGCACGGCTTGGTAGGCGTTGCTCATTTGGGCGCGACCTCCTTCGCTGGCGGCATCGTCTTCGGCACGTCTTGTTTGATTGGCGGTTCTTGCGTGGGGATCACGACGCGTGCGTTGACGGCGACGATCAAGCCGATGATCGCAATGGGGCCGAGCAGTGCCCACAGCAACACGTGAGCCAGTCGATGGCGGCGTTTCATACGGTTGCCTCCGAGTTGCGCTTCAGGATCTTGACGAGTAACAGCGGCCACAGTGCGGTGGCACCCGGGATGACCAGCAGTCGAAACCAGAACGACGACCCGTCAGCAACCGGGTCGAGCAGCTTGACTCCCTGCCACGCGAAGAACAGGCCAAAGAGCAGGCCCACCGCGAGGTAGATCCCGAAGATCAACAGAATGAGTTCCATGTAGTGGCCTTGCGGCGTGGTTTGCGTGAGTTTTGTGTGAGGCCTGTTTCTGTAAGTGCTGGACCCGCGAGTCCGAGCCTTGGGTGTGGCCCTGCGGGTCCGACTGCTAGAAGAGTCCGCTGCTTGGCGGTGCGGATCCGGCGTAGTGCACACCGATCAGATGCGCGAGGTCGCGCTTCCAGGTTGTCAGATCCGCCAGCTGGAACTTTGCCAGCGAGTCGTGGCCACAAGCGCGGGCCAGCACCTTCATCAGGCCTACGCTCGCCTCGAAGAAGTTTGCAAGTTGCGCAGCGGACTTCTGCACTTCAAACCGCGCCCGTAGGCCGGGCTTTTGGGTCGCGATGCCGACGGGGCAGTTGTTGGAGTGGCAGGCGCGCATGCCAAGGCAGCCGATGGCTTGCAGTGCCGCGTTGGACAGCGCAACCCCGTCCGCGCCGAGTGCGAGTGCTTTGACGAAGTCACCTTCGTGGCGCAGTCCGCCGGTAATGATCAACGTGACGTCCGGAGCCTTCTTGTCGAGGTGCCGGCGTGCTCGTGCCAGTGCCGGCAACGTCGGGATCGAGATGTTGTTCTTGAACACATCCGGCGCCGCTCCCGTGCCACCGCCGCGCCCATCCAGGATGATGTAGTCGCAGCTGGCGGCGAGCGCGAAGTCGATGTCGGCTTCGATGTGTTGCGCGGACAGTTTGAAGCCAATCGGGGCCCCGCCGGTCGCCTCCCGCACTTCGTCTGCAAGTTTGCGAAAGTCCGCCGGGGTGTCGAGATCGGCGAATCGTGGTGGACTGATGGCGGCCGTTCCGGGCTTGAGCCCGCGCACCTCCGCGATCTTGCCGATGACCTTCTCTCCCGGCAGGTGGCCACCGGTGCCGGTCTTGGCGCCTTGACCGCCTTTGAAGTGAAACGCCTGGCAGCGTGCAACCTTGTCGATACTCCAGCCGAACTTGGCGGACGCGAGTTCGTAGAAGTAGCGCGAGTTGGCTGCTTGCTCTTCAGGCAACATGCCGCCTTCGCCGGAGCAAATGCCAGTGCCAGCAATCTCGGCACCCATCGCGAGGGCAACCTTCGCCTCCTCGCTGAGCGCGCCAAAACTCATGTCGCTAACAAACAGCGGGATCTCGAGGCGCAGCGGTTTCTTGGCGCGCGGGCCAATAACGAGTTCGGTTGCGACGTCGGCATCATCCAGCAGAGGCTTCTTCGCGACCTGAGCCGTCAACACTTGGATGTCGTCCCACAGTGGCAGTTCAGTCAGCGGCACACCCATCGCGGACGAAGGGCCGTGATGTCCGATGCCCGAGTAGCCCTGCTTCGCCAACGATTGGATGCGTCCATTGAATGGTTCTTCGGGGCCGCCATGCACGTCGGCATAGAGACCGAGATACTCATCGCGCTTGTAGGGCTGGGGGTGCGCTCGTTCGAACTCTTTGATCTCGTTCTCGTCGACCAACACCTCGTCGCCATCGATCCAAGCAGTGAAGCGGTGTAGCGCTTCCTTGTTGTTGTACTCACTGACGCCGGTGTCGAGTCGGTAGTCCCAGCCGTGCACGCCACAGATGATGTTGTCGCCAGCGACGTGGCCATCCGACATCAGGGCACCGCGATGCAAACAACGCCCAAATAGCACCGACACATCCTCACCAATGCGTGTCACCACCAAGTCGACCCCGGCCACGAGTGCATATTGGGGTTGGCGATCGGGGAGCTGCTTCCAGCTGGCGACAGAAACGGGCGAACGAGGGCGAGTAACGTGTGAGGTCATGTTGCGTTCCAATTTCGGCCGCGCTGATACGACCACCCGTGCAATCGTGCCCTGAAGATGTTGGTACCGTGCCTGGCATGGAAACAACAACACCGAGATCACCACGTTGACAGAGTTGCCGCAATGAAGATCTACACACAAGTCGGCTCCGTTGCGGCACTAGTATGCCCGCCCGCTTGACAGTTCTGCGCCGGCCATCGAGCATTGGATTGTGCCCTACCCATCCCAACGTGTGCTCCTTGCGAGCGCCATGCTGCTCGCAACGCTTGCGATCCTTCCGGCGCAGATCGTCAGTGGCACCGTGATCGGGTTGGACCGGAAGTCGCTTGGCGCGACGGTCACTGTCCTCGATCTCCTGAAGCGGGTGATGGGGGAGGTTGTCGTCGGCGAGGACGGCCAGTTCTCCTATCGAGGTGAGCGGCCTGTCGGCAGCATCGTGATTCGCCAAGAAGCGGTCGCAGTGACGCGCGGTGTCGTTGGCGGTGGTGACGTCGGGATTGCCATCGATCTGACGCGGTCCGTAACGTGGTTGAAGACGGTGATGGTTCTCGACCCGGCAGGCCAACCAGCCGTTGGCGTTGACGTATTGCTTCGCGGGCCCGGCGATCAGACATTGTCCTGTGCCACTGTTGGCGCGATGGGATGGCTGACACTGCGCGGCAATCAGCCGATCGAGAGTCTGCTGGTTGATCCGTTGGGCTGGCAGCATGCCGTGCCGGCTCCATTCAAGCCGGGTGACATGCCGAGTGACGCCATTCCTGATTTGATGATCGATATGCGCCCGCACGCGCACAAGTTCGTCTTGCTGCAAGGTTGCATCGTCGATCTCGAGGGCCAAGCCGTTGGCGGAGCGAGGGTGGTCGCCAGCAAGAAGGCCAGCGGCAAGGTCTTGCCATGCGGCTTTACCAAGGCGAACGACGATGGCGGCTTCAGGATGTGGACGTCACTTGCGGCGACCAAGTTGACTGCGACACGTAGCGGCACGACATGGGAACAGCGCGGCGACTGGTCTGGCGGGGGAGTGCAAATCGTCAACCTTGACGAACGGCAAGACGGCGTCGTGATGGTCACTGGCTGTGTTCGTGATCACGAAGACAACCCAGTGCGCGATGCGATCATCCATGCGTCGGAAGTTGCGAGGATCGTCAAGGGTTCGCGCGGCATCGCTGCCACCAACCTGCGGGGACAGTTTCGAGTGTTTGTCCGCCGCGCGACCCCGTTCTTGGTTGCCGACTTGCATGATGGCGGAGGGATCGCCTCGAAGGCGGGGCCATGGCCACAGGAAAACGTTGTGTTGGACGAGCACAAGTAGCCAGTCGCGTTGTCCTCGCTATGAGGCCGTGCTTTGGGCCATCGGCATGCGCTGGACTTCACGAGCCAAGATCTCGATCAAGGCGGCGAGGTTCTCGCGCGTGCAGCATCCCATCAGGCAAACTTGCAGCCAGTTCCGCGTCAGCAAGTAGTTGCTCTCGTAGCTGACCAAGAAACCGGCACGGTGGAGGCGATCGCCCAATTGACGAGAATGTCCGGGCTTGTCGAGAGTGATCGTCGTCACTGCCGGGTTGGCGCGGTCCTCGTCAATGAGCGTCCGGAGTCCCAGCTCGCGCAACTGCGCGCGCAGCCACGAAGCCATTTCGACGACCTCGATCCATGGCTGCTCGGATTGGTAGCGCCGCAGGGCTGCGGCAAGTGCTCCGACCAGGTTGCTTGATTGCGTGAAGGCGACCCCGGCAGTCGCTTCGTAGAGCGCGAGGTCGAGATAGCGCGGCAAGCTGCGATCCCCGCTGGCAATGGTGCCGTCGTGAAACACGATCGCTATGCCGGGGAACGAGCCGAGCGCTTTGCCGCTGACGGCACTCGCCATGCGCACGCCGCGAAGGTCGACCGGGACGGCGCCGATGGCGCTGACTGCGTCGAGGTACAGGTCGATGTTGCAAGTCGCACACATGGCGCGCAGTGCCGCGAGATTGCGCAGGACACCGGTCGACGTTTCGCACAGCGTGATCCAGAGCCAGCGCACATCGGGTCGCTCGGCAACGAATTGCTGTAGCTCCGCGAGCGACCACGGGGATCCCCAATCGCGTTCGAAGGTTGCGAATGGCAACGACCAGCGTCTGGCGTGATCGGCCAGGCGGCTACCAAACTCGCCGTCGACAACTACGACACCTGCTTGCTTGCTCGTGGCGATCTGGCCAGCGATGGCTTCATTTGCCAGGGTGCCCGACCCCAACATCAGGATGGCTCGCGGCGCGTTGGTGAGTTCGCACAGGCGCTGTTGCACGTCCGCCATCTGCAGCACGAACGTTCGGCTGCGATGGGAAATTGCTGGTTGGGCGAGCGCTGCGTGTACGTGTTTGCCAATTGCGACTGGGCCGGGCAAGAAGCTGATTGGTGGCGCGTCGGTGGGGTGCATGGTTTGGTTCGTGACGCGCGAGCGTCTGGCAAACGCTGCCCTGCTGTCGCGCGCGAACGCGGACATCGTCAGGTGCATCGGTTGGTAGCGCGCACCTGGGCTGCCAACCTCAGGACCAAATGCGACGAACCCCATATGCTCATAGAGACGTAGTTGCCGCGTGGTGCCGGAGACGACCGCGAGGTCGTAGCCGCGTTGCCGGCCGACCTGCATGATCATGTCAAGCAGACCAGCGAACACCGGGCCGCGGCGTCGCCCCGGCTGGACGCACAGCAGCCGCACTTCGCACACCCGGTTATGTGGCGGCAAGTAGCTGTCGAGATACTCCACCTTCGCATCGAGTGAGAAGGGGCGTTCGGCTCGTATCGCGACCATGCCGATGATCTCGTCGCCGTCGCGCGCGACCAGGTAGGTGTTTTGATCGTGGAAGCGATCGAGCAACCGCTTGGCGGTGTTCGGTGGATGCTGCGGAATCTCCTCGACGAACACCTGGTAGTTGAGGGCGCAGATCTGGTCGTCGTCTGCTGGGCTGGCGACTTCGAAGGTTAACGCGTTGTTCATGTTGCTACTCGCAAAGGTGATGACTGGAATCATCGGGCAACGAGGTCGAGCTGTTGCGTTGCTTTCCGGTGCCACATCGATAAGCGCTGCTAATCGATATGCCCGAGCAGCTGCAACGTTACGGAGTTCGTTGTTGTGCTCGTGCGGCAAGCAATAGGCGACGTCTCACTCCATACTGCTGGGGTGAGGTTTGGCATTGTGTTTACCGCGGTCGCGATCGGCTTGCTTGCTGCAGCGTGGGCTGCGTTGGCGGCGGACGTTGGCGCGTCGATCGTCGGTGCCGTCGGCATCGCGTTGATGATCTGGACGGCTGTGGCTTGCGGTGTCGCAAGCGCCGCGTGGATCTTGCCGGTCAACCGTGGCTCCGAATATCGCCGCGTGCGGTGCCTCTACGGCAAACGAAGCGATGGCACGAGAGCGTGGTGGGCCACACTGCTGACGCTACCGTTCCTCGGTCCGGTGTGGGGCTGGTGGCACCTCCGCAGGCCAACGTTGACGGAAGCGCCGTGGCACGAGTTGCTGCCGGATCTAGTGGTTGGGCGCCGCCTGCTCGACCGCGAGTTCGACTTGAAGGTGGATCACATCGTCGACTTGACGTGCGAGTATTCCGAGCGTCCTGGTCAGCGTTGCCATCCCGGCTACTTGTCGCTGCCGATCGTCGATGGCGCGGCGCCGCCGCCACAGGTGTTGCTGCAATACGTCGAGCGCCTGAGCAGACTCAAAGGGCGCATCTATCTGCATTGTGCCGAGGGGCATGGCCGCACGGCGACCGTTGCGGCAGCGCTGTTGCTCGTGCGCGGCATCGCGAAGGACGTGGACGACGCCCTGGCTCGCATCGCGGTGGTGCGCCCCAAGGCGCGCCCATATGCGCGCCAGTTGCGAGCACTGCGCGCATTGCCGGATTAGGGCAGCGCCTACTCTGGCATGACGAACGCGTTGAGACCATCGCCAGCGTGCAGCACATGCTGCATCGAACGCAGCGTCGGCGAGCCCTTCAGCAGGTCTTCCAAGTAGACGTGCTGGTGCATCGGGAAGCCCGGACCGACGTTGTGCGCGTCGATGATCAGATACATCGTGCCACCAGGTCGCACCGCGCGAGCGAGGCGTTCAACCGTTGGTGCAGGGTCGATGATGTGTTCGAGCACCGCGTCGGAGAACACGAAGTCCCATTGACGGCCTTCGGGCAGCACCAGGTCTTCTTGCGGCGTGATGATCACCTCGATGTCGGTTTGCTGGGTGCGCTCGTAGTACCACCGAGCAAATCGCGACGGGGAGCTGTCGATGTCGACGTAGGTCACCTTGCGGCCGAGATCGCGGAACAGCGAGCAGGCAAGACCAACGCCACCGCCGAACTCAAGCACCTCGGGACCACTTCTGGTGAGCCACGGCCAGTGACCCCACTTCTCGTAGACAGCTTGCAGGTGTGCCTTCGACCGGTTGGCGTGAAGCAGGTCAAACACGTAGCCGTCGGCCACGGAGTAGAACTGGCGCGCGCGTTCTTCCCACGTGCCTGCGTTGCACTCCCGCCAGTGCAGCTCGTTGATACCACCGTAGTTGTGAGCGGCGGCGCGCACTTCCTCGAGAGGCATGCCGGAGTACTCGGAGAACAGCTCGTACAAGTCACAGTCAGTCGTCGTAGTCACGCCCGTGCTATCGACGTGACCGGTAGCCCAGCTTGATTGCGCCGTGCGTTGTCGATCCGAGGGTTCTCCCTACCTCGGAGGCGTCGGGCGAAAACTGTTAAGCTCGGCTTATCAAGGAGTCATCGCTAAGCGACGCTGCTGCGGCGCGCCTTCGCGCGATACTTCGGTCATCACATTCCGAAACGCAACTGCATGAGGATGCAATGACGACAGATCATCAACGGCCACGTTCCCGACGAACTACATGCTCACCTTGGGTTCCGGCGACTGCAGTCGGAGTCATCTTTGCGATGGTCGGTGCGTTCGGCCTGCCGGCGCAAAGCAAGCCTGACGAAGCGAGCGTTGACCGGGCAGCGATCGTGCGCTGGCACGAGCAAATGCGGAGCGATGGTGCCGTAGCACGCGAGGCGCGCAAGAATCTCATTGCGCACAGCGCAGCGGCAGCCCCGTATTTGATCGAGCAACTGAAACGCGACGGGGCCAACCGCAATAGCCTGATCTACTTGATGGGCGACTTGTCGGCCGAAGCAGTGCCGGCATTGTGTGCTGAGGCAGCCAAAGACACGTCGCCTGTTCGCGCCGAAGTCTTCGAAGTCTTGAGCAGAGTGGTTCCGACCCATGGCGCACCACTGCCGGTGGCGACCGATGCCGTGATGCGTGGCCTGCGATCGGAAGATCCGGCTGTGCTCAAGTGGGTGTTCTTGTTGCTCGGTGGCATGCGGCCGTTCGCCGAATTGCACCTCAGTGACCCTGCGCCGATTGGTCCACGTTGTGCGCTGGCGTTGGCCGGGGATCCGCGGGCGCCAGTGGCCGCGGTCGTAGAAGCAACTCTCGATCACAGTGCCTTCGTGCGCAGCCGTGCCGCCGAGTACTTGCAGCCCGAACCTGGTAGGAGTGCGGTGACGGCTTTGTGCAACCTGATCACCGATGAGGACGCAGCGGTTCGGGAATCTGCGTGGCTTTCGGTTGCCAATCGATTCGCAGCGGACCCCGAGAGCAACGAAGAGCTGCAGGCTCTATTGGCGCAGCGCCTGTCACTCAGGATCGGTGGTCCGACGCGCGAGACGCAGGATGAACTGATGCAGCGTCGGGATCTGGTGGCCTGCCTACATCCAGCCGGAACAGCGGCGTTGTCCCTGTATCTGGATGTGGTCGACTTGCCGGTCTCACCCCATTTCTGGGTCGCCGAGCAGACGAATGCGGTACGCGAGCAGGCGTTGCTCGGTTTGCATGGGCTGGGTGTCAAGGCTCGACGTGCGGTCCCGCTGCTGAAGCGGGGGCTCGAACACGATGCGATGTCGTTGCACCTTCGCAAGTTGGCCTTGCGCGTTCTGCGTGCTGTGGAGATGCCAGCCGAAGAAGAGTCGGCCGTGTGCTGGCAGGCCTACGAACGTGCGTTGACGGCGACGCCGTTGTCCGGTCTGGGTGATGGCTACCTCCGCCACTTCCAGAAGATGCGGGTCGAGTTGGTGGAGGAGGCGCTCGACGGGCTTACGTCGCGCGGTGCTGCGTTGCATGCCGGTTGGGATCTGCAGCAGGAGCTTGCGCGCGCCGCCGAGGGGGACATTGCACCAACGGTTGCCATTGCAGCGATGGTGCGCACGGCTTGGCAGCGGCCGGAGGTGCAGGCGCTCGCGTTGCGGAGATTGCAAGCGATTGGCGACGATGCCCACGCGGGGGAAGCGACACTGATCCATGCGTTGTCGGCGCGCGAAGCCGGCGAGGAAAACGATCCGTCCGTGCTCGCGCATGTGCTTGCCAAGTTGGTCAAATACGCGACCCATCATCGGCCGCCAGGTCGGGCGAATCACTACTTACACAAGCCGAGTCTGGTCGCGATCGAGCGTCTCGCGCCGAGCCTTACAAGCGACGATCGGCGCCGCTTGATCGAAGAGCTGGTCACCAAGGGCAATGTCAAAGGTGCTCCCGACGAAGCACTCAGTCGGCTCTGCGTGAAGGTCGATGCCAAGCTAGCCGCTGAGTTCTGCGACCGCGGCATGATGGGTCGGAGGATTAGCGGCAACCTCCTGCACGTGGCACCAGAGATGTTTGTTGCCGATCTCGATGCCGAGGATCGCGGCGGCCGGTCGCAAGCGGCGCAGAGGCTGAGGAGCTATGGCGTTGCCAATGAGGCGACCCACGCGGAGTTTGCGAAGTTGCTGCGCAAACCAACCCTGCGGCAGCCACGCGAAGTCTTCGCTGCCCTGACAAGGCTGCAGCCGCCGCCAGCGTTCGTCGAGCTTCTGCGTCCATGGTTGTTGCGCGCGCCGCAAGCGTATGAGGCGATGGGCGCGATTCGGCCGACGCCAATGGTGGTTCTTGAAGAACTGCTGCAAGTTGAAGACAGCAGCGAACAGGGCGTGATGGCGGCGTATGGGCGCATCAAGCACCTGCTGTCGGGCATGCGGCAGCTCGGGCCAGTCGGTGCGGTCTACGTGCCCAAGCTGGTGGAGTTGGCCGGCCGCGTGCCGTTGCTCTCGCCCTTGATCGCCGAAACCCTGCCGTACCTGGGTGTCGATGGGGTGCGTGCGTTCTTGGATATCGATCCGGCGAGTCGTCCCTTTGAAGGGTTTGCCATTGCGAATCAGATGCACGAAGGCGTCGATACCAATACCCGGGTTGCGATTCTCAGCTTGCTGTTGGCGCGCGGCAAGCCTGTCGATGGCCTCGATCGAATCATCGAGCGAGCTTCGCATTCCAAGGAGCCTCGGATTCGGGTCGCCTCGCAGTTGTTGCTGGCCAACATGGCACCCGACTCGGACCAGGCGATTGAGGCGATGCTGCAGGCGCTATCGGGAAGCAGCCAGCGTTTGCGCTACCACGCGGTCAAGGGCTTGGCGAAGAGTGCGCACAACCCACGCGTTCGTGCCTACCTGTTTTGGCTGCGTCAGGATGATGACGAACGGGTTGCGAAGGTTGCGACGGATGCTTTGCGTTGATCCCTCTAGGTTGGCGAGGCATTTCGATCTGCAGTGTTCCGGCTCAATCGCGGCCCAGCACGTCGTCCAACAGGTTTTCGTCAAGTGTTCCGTGCGCTTCGAGCGCATCGGCAACGCGGCATAGCACTTCCCAGACCAGCGGGTCGTCAAGTTGCTGTCGCACCTCATACAGCCATTGATGCAACAGCTTCGTTGCATCGCCAGTTTCTGCTTGGGTAGCTAGCGCTTGCTGCACTTCGTTCCAGTCGGCGCGCCATGCCGTGAATACTTCGAGCGTGTCGGTCTCGCCGCGCCAGCGTGATTCGGCCAGCGGTCCCGCCAATGCGGCCAGCGCAGAGCATCGTTGGCGATCGCGTTGGTTGTGGCTGTGCCATCGAATCGTAGTCAACCCCGCGAGTTCGTCGCTTTCGCTTTCGAGTGTGACGTGCGCAACGTAGCCACCGAGCAAGTGCGCCATCAGCACATGCCCCGCCTCGTGATAGGCAGCGGTTGCGAGGTCAAGATCGTGGGGGTCGAACACTCTCGGATCGTAGTGCTGTGAGTCGCTGCCAGAAAAGGTGTAGGCGCTCAGAGAAGGTATTTGGCGCAACGTTGTGCCGCGTGGCGCGGCCCGCTCTGCTTCTGGCATGAGCCAGTCGATTCTGTTGTTTGTCGGGGCGGACTACGAAGACCTTGAACTGCAGTACCCGCGGCTACGCTTGATGGAAGCGGGCTACCGGCCAGTGCTGGCGGGGTTGGGGTCTGGCACCACGTATCTCGGCAAGCACGGCTACCCAGCGATCAGCGACGTGGCGGTCGCCGATGTTGATGCCAAGGACTTCGCCGGCGTGATCGTTCCGGGTGGTTGGATGCCCGACAAGCTGCGCCGCGATCCGAGTGTCTTGCAGTTCGTGCGCGATTGTGACGCGGCGGGCAAGCTGGTCGCGAGCATTTGCCACGGCGGTTGGATCTGCATCTCGGCCGGCATCGTGCGAGGCAAGCGCTACACCGGATCGCTCGGCATTCGCGATGACCTGGTCAATGCCGGGGCGTTGTTTGAAGGCGCTGCCGTGACCGTTGATGGTCACCACGTGTCGTCGCGCAAGCCCGATGACCTGCCGCAGTTCCTGGCCGCTTGCTTGACGGTTCTTGAGGGCTAGTGTGATCCAGAAAGTTCGGCGCAAACGTTGCCGGCCCTGAACGCCGCTCGCTGCGTTGCAATTCCTCGACGGCTAGCTCGCGGATGCCTCGTCCGAGAACGCGGATAGTTCGTCGATGTGGCGGCTGATGGCCCGCAGTTGCCGACCCGAAACATGGTCGAGCAGTCGCTGGCCCCACGGCGAACGCAGCTTGGTTTCGACGTGCCTTTTGGCCCAGAGCTGACCAATCGCGAGCACGAGCAATCCGAACGCAATGTTGGCGAGCAGCCACGGCAATGGAACTTGTGCCAGTAGCTGCGAGTCGATGGCGTGGGTTTGGCCGCGGTGTGTAGTCGACTCGGATCCGAGCAACGCTTCCGCCAATACCAGCAACACCGGAAGCCAAAGCACAACCCCGCCGAGCAGTGCCCACTTGAACGCGTGGAACTCGGCGAGCTTGAGCTTGGCGACTTGGTGCTGGACATCAGCGACTCGTCCGCCGTGGTCCAGTTGCATAGCCCGCACGATCAACATGGCCGTGGTGATCGTCAGGAACACGGCGAACAAGAACACGGAGCCGGCGATTGTGACGTAGAGAACGTTGTCGAGGTGTTGGCTGAGCACGGTGCCGCTCAAGATGCTCACTGCGATCCCGACGGCGACTTCGAACGTCCGCCATGCCAGGTGTGGAAGTAGCGCCGAGCGGACCTTCCGCGTCGTGACATCGCGCAGCAGGTGCTCGTTGACGTCTAGGAGTCGATCGATCTTCTCGCCGTGCATTGCCCACGCGGCCTTCATATCATCGAGTTGCATTGGAGTTCTCCGGGGTTGTGGTCGGCGCACCGCCAGTCAGGCAGGTGCGTAGCTTGGCTTTGATGCGGTTGAGTTTGGTGCCGACGTTCGAGTTGGAAGTGCCGAGCACATCGGCGATCGCCGCGTGGTCATGGCCGTCGAGGTAGAGCAGCACCAGCGCCTTTTCGATGGCGCCCAGCGTGTTGATGCACACCAGCAATCGCTGCACGTCCTCGCTCACTTCAAGTTGCTCGGCGCCCGTTTGGACCAGCAATTGCTCGTCCAGCGGTTGGCGCCCGGTGTGATGTCGGCGTTCTCGCCGGTAGAACGAAATCGCGACATTGAGGGCGATCCGGTAGATCCACGTCGTGATGCGAAACCGTTCGTCGTATTTGTCGCGTGCCCGCCACAGCTGTGCGGCGATCTCTTGCGCGACGTCTTCCCTGTCAGTGGGGTCGGCACAGTAAGCCAGCGTCACCTTGTGAATCAGGCCGCGGTGCTGCCGGATCAGTTCGGTGAATTGGTTCGCGTCGAGGGCCATCGAATGCATGATTCGCATCGAGCCCGGTCGGCGTCACAGTCGAATCCCAGTTTCTTGAGATTCCTGGTCGGCGGCCGTTCGGTGGCAGTCGCCACCGCCGCTCATTTCTGGACCAGGTTGAGCGTGACGGGTTTACTTTCGATGGTGAATGCCGCGGGGTTGGGGTTGCGGACGCCTGCGATTCCTGCCACCCAATCCCCTTGGGTGACCATTGGCAACCGGAAGTTGCCCTCACGATCGGTGAACGCGAAGCGGCCATACATCGAGCCGGTTCTCAGCCTGCGCACGATCCGAGCGGCCGCGCCATTGTGGTCTTCCGTGAAGAACACCCTCGCCGAGGAAACGGCATGGCCGTTGGGATCCGTGACCTTGCCGTGCAGCTCGCTGCCGAGTGCAAAGGTCAGATTGCCGGGCGCTGCTTCCTGGTCGCCAAACACCTTCACGGTCGCGGTGCCGACGTGTCCGCCCGCAGTCACGGCAGACAGCTTGTAGGGGCCCAGCGGGATGCCGGCGAAGTCGATGCGACCCGCTGCATCGGTTGCGCTGAGAATTCGCGCCGTCGGTTCGGACTTCAACTGGCTGATGAGTTCCACCTTGGCCGCTGCGAGCGGCGTGCCGTTCGCGCCGATCAGCGTGCCGCGCAAAGTCCCAGCCTTGGTCGCATGCAGGCGCACTGGCTGCCCCGTCTTCGCTGCCATCGACTGCCAGGTGATCCCGTCGAGTCCAACCTTGCAGCGACGGTCACCGAGACGCCAGGTTCGAGACAGCAGGCCAATGTCATAGAGCACCCTCTCATTGACGGGCACCTCGAGAACGAAGCTGCCGTCTGCCGCAGTGACGACCGGCGTCGCGCGAAGGTCATGTTCGATGGCGACGACGGTCACGTTGGCGATCGCATTGCCTAGCGTGTCGACCAGGTGCCCCTTGATCGTGGTGTGCGGTGCGGTCACGGTGACCGGCAGCGCACTGAGCGCGAACCTGAGGTTCTTGTCGATGCCTACCGGGCAAGGAATCGCGATCGGCATGCTGCGGTGGCCGGCGGCAGACACGCGCATCTCGTGAGGCAGTTCCAGGGTCCACACGTTGGCGGTGCCGTCTGCCGCAACTGCAACTTCACGTGCAGGCCGCGGGATCTTCTCTACGCCGCCGCGATGCCATCGTGAGATGCAGTGCACAACCGTCGGCCGGTCGGTCGGCATTCCGGTGACGGTTACCGTTCTTCGCTTGGCGCGCTCGGCGGGCATGACGACTTTGATTGCGTCGGCCCGCTCACGTGGAATGGTCTGCTCTCCGAGCTTGTAGCCGGCGACGAACGCGCGCACCCTTAGCGGCCGCAACGGTGCCGCTTCGATACGCCAGGCACCCGCGGCATCGGTAGTGACCTCTGCGGTCCAGTAGAACGGCTCGGGAAGCCCCTGAACGTCGAAGACGATGACGGCGGCACCGGCCGCTGGCGTGCCGTCTGCCATCGTCACGATGCCGTGAACCGGCGCGGCGTCTTGCAACATCAGCGTTGCTTCGCGCACAAAGCTATCGGTCGCAACCACCATGGAGCCCGGCACCATGCCTTCGCCGCGCGCATGAACCCGCAACGCACCGGCCGGCAGTCGACGTAGTTGGTAGTAGCCATCGCCATCGGCAAACGAGCGCGCGACCAACTTGTCGTCGCTGTCCGTTACCCAGACTTCCGCCGCGGGAACTCCGTGATGGGTCACCGTGATGATGCGCCCGTTGAGCTCGACGTCAGGCCACTTGTTCGCTTGTGCGATGGCTGCCGACGACCCCATCGCAACGATCACCGCGGCGGTGATGCGGAGGAGTAGCCAGCGTGGACTGTGATGTATGGCTCCCCGGATCTTCATAGGCACGATGATCTGGCGCCTGCGACTCGGCGTCAACTGCCCGAGGCGGCAGCGCAGGGGGTGCGGGTATCTTGCCACCCTATGCAGTGGTGCAGACGTGTCGCGGTGCAGCCGCGGCGTGCCGTCTCGGCCAGGCTGCTACCGGCGTTGTTGTAGCCGCCGGCGCTGCTGCGCCACCGAAACGCGCCGGAAGGCTAGCTTCATCGGCTCTGGTTGCCCTTCGATGCGAACGACCACGTTGAGTGCATCGTCACCAACCAACGTGTAGTCGACCGGACCGAAACGCACGCTGTGCTTGCCGAGTATCGTGGCCGGCCACGTCTCAACCTCGTTCTTTTCCTCCCAGCCATGCAGGTTGGCATGGAAGTGCTTGAGGCGCATCACGGCGCCATTCGCTTCGTTGTCGATCGTGATCAGTTCGTAGAAGGTGACCTCGTCATTCTCCGTCAGGCGAAACACTCCGACCATCGACTTGCCCCGAGCCGGCAACCAGGTCTCTTGCACGTCGCCACCGAGACCCTTTCCAACCCAGTTGCCGGCGAGCCATGAAAACGGGTGAGCGGTGGTGGTCCCGTTGGTGCGTGGGGTGGCGCAAGCAGCCAGGGACGCCAGGGAAAGCACGATGAGTAAGTTGCGCATGGGAGGATGACGTTCTCAAGCCGCCGCAATCGACATCGGCCTGCCAACTGTCCGCGGTCGTTCGATGGATGCTAGTCGGTTTCGTATCCAAAGCGCCAAGGCGTGGCGTCCATCGGGAGGTCACGCAAACGCATCTGCTTCAACGCATCGAAGCGCGGCTGCATTTCCTCCAGGGAATCACCACCGAGCTTTTCGCAAAGCGCATCGGCAAACACAATGGCCGCCATCGCTTCGGCAATGGGAACGGCGCGTGGCACCTGGCAAAAGTCGCTGCGTTCGTAGTTGGTTGCGGACGCGTCCCCAGTCGCCAGGTCGACGGACTGCAGCGATGCGATGGTCGTCGCGATCGGTTTGATGGCCGTGCGCGCGATGACTGGCGCACCATTCGTCATGCCGCCTTCAATGCCGCCGGCGCGGTTGGTGTCGCGCACGATGTTGTCGCCATCGCGCCGCAGTTCATCCTGTGCGTTGGTGCCGTGACGCAGCGTGACCGCAAACCCGCAGCCAAACTCGACGCCCTTGGCGGCATGGATGCTCATCAAGGCGCCGGCGAGCCGGGCGTCGATCCGGCGGTCGTAGTGCACGTGGCTACCGAGGCCGACCGGCAGGCCCAGCGCGGCGATCTCGACCACGCCACCCAACGTGTCCTTGTTGGCAATCGTATCTTCGATGGCTTGGCGCATCGCCGAGAAGGCCACTGCATCGTGGCAGCGCACATCGTTGCCTTCGGCGGCAGCGAAGCGAGCGCGCAACTCATTGGCGTCGTGGCGCGGTTCTTCATCGGCGCAATCGACTGTGCCGATGCGCGTGACGTAGCCGCCAATTTCGATGCCGAAGGTCGAAAGCAACGAACGGCAGGCGGTGCCAACTGCGACACGCATCGCGGTCTCACGGGCCGAGGCCCGTTCGAGCGACAGCCGCAGCTCGCGATAGCCATACTTGGCCGCTCCGGTCAAATCCGCGTGTCCGGGCCGCGGCACCGTCATTGGCTTCACGTCGCGATCCCGCCAGTTCTTGAAGTCCGCATTCTCAATGACGAACGCGATCGGCCCACCGGTCGTTTTACCGGCCATGACGCCCGCCGTAATGCGCGCATGATCGGTCTCGATCTTCATCCGCCCACCGGACCCATACCCTCGCTGGCGCCGACCGAGCTCGCGTGAAACCATCGCCTCATCAAGAGGAACGCCCGCCGGCATACCTTCGAGGACTCCGGTCAACGATGGCCCATGCGATTCGCCGGCCGTGAGAAAACGCAATCTACTCGTGAACATCGACAAGCCGACTCTAGCCCACCAACATCTGCGTACGGTACCCGGTTCCAACAACAGATTGCGGCGTAGCCGCAATCTGTTGTTGGAACCGGGTACGGTACGCAGGTGTTGTACCCAGGTTTCGGGGACCGTAGACCGGTCGCTGGACTACTTGCGAAGTTCGCGGACGGCGATGGCTGCGTCGGCGGGGAGGCGGACGAACTCGTGCAGGGTCAGGCCGCTTTGGCCGTTTGCGTGCATCAACAGGCGGCGCTTGAAGATCCAGATTTGGGCTGCGTTGTGGGGCTCGATGTCGCGGCGCAGCAAGTCGCAGAGCCAGGTGTCTTGATGGGTGCCGCGCGCGAGCAGGAAGCGGTCGTTGATGAGGTGGTCCGTCTTGGTGGTCGGATCGGCGAACAGGACTTCGTGCTGGTCGAATTGCAGCCACAGGTCGTGGTGGTCGACCACGCCGCCTTGTAGATGTTCGCCGCGTGGGCCTTTGGCGAGCAGGATGGCGTGTGCGGCACGGATCTCCGGGAGGATGAGCTCTGTGCCGAGCAATGCCCGCAGCACGTCGTCCTGGCACTGCTTGTAGACGTGGTAGCAAGCGGAGAAGCGCGTTTGTCGAAGCTTGGCGATGGCGAGCGATGCCTTGGCCTGGCTTGCCTGGTCGCCGGTGCGTTGCGTCTTGATCAGTTGGCGAAGTTGCTCTGCCAGGCTGTCCTGCTCGGTAACGCTGGCTTGACCGATGCTGTCTTGCGTGATGCTGGCTGGCGGGATTTGGCGCTGGTCGAACGGGTGCGATGCTTGCGTCGAGGTGGTTGCGGATAGCGCTAGCAAACAGCAGAGAAGGGCGAGCAGCATCGTGTGCATGCCGGTCAAGACGACGGGGAGTCGGATGGGTTTCGGGTTTCTGCGTTTGGCTGCGGCGGTCGCATGATGAGCTCCAGTTGCTCAGGCCTCGGCTGATTCGCGTCGACGATGCGGTGCGCGATGCTGCGATACCAGGGGTCGCGCTTCTGTAGGATCGTCTCGACCTCGTCCGTAACCGATGCACCAGTCAGCGACGGACGGTGCTTGCTGCGCGCCAACCGCGACCTGAGGAACTCGGCATCTGCTCGGATCCAAATGACCTCTGCATCTCTGGCAAGTATCGCGCGGGTGGTCTCACTCTCAATGGCGCCGCCGCCCGTCGCGATGATGTTGCCGGGCTTCAAGGCCTTCGCGACCAGGCGTTCTTCTTCGCTGCGAAATGCCGGCCAGCCGTGCTTGGCGACGTAGCTAGTGATCTTGCCATGCTTGGCGACAAAGCGTTGGTCCGTGTCGACGAACGTATTGCCGCTCAATTCGGCCAATGCCATGCCGAGCGTGGTCTTGCCGGAGGCACGCATGCCGACGAGCACCAGTGGCCGATGCTGGGCGCGCACCCGTTCGATGTCTCCCCAAAACGTTGGGTAACTCTTCGCGACGCAGACGGCGTCCTCGATCTCGATTCCGGGGACCAGCAAGCCGGCGAGGGCAAACGCCATCGCGACGCGGTGGTCATTCTCGGGGTTGATGATGGCACCGCGCATGGGCTTGCCGCCACGAACCGTCAGTCCGTCTGGGCGCTCATCCAGGTCGACGCCAAGTTTGCGCAGTTCGCGCGCCATCACCGTGATGCGGTCGCATTCTTTGACACGCACATTGGTGGCGCCAGTCAGGTGGGTGGTGCCGTTGCGAAACGCAGCGACGACGGCGAGGTTCAAGAACTGGTCAGGGATCGCTTCGACGTCGATGGACTGTTCGCCAGCTTCTGCTAGCGAGCGCATGCGGTCGGCAAGTTGCTCGTCGGATTGGCCGGATGCGATTCGCAAGTTGGCCGCGACGATGCGCGAACCGTTCAGATGGTTGAGGCACGTCCAAACTCCCATGCCACTCCAATCGCCACCGACGCTCACCTGCGCTGGTGGTACCGGTGCTTGGGCGGCGACCGAGGCGCGCGTTTTGGCGAGCGTTGCGACAATGCCCATCCTGCCGAGCGTCAGGCACGTGAACTCGCCATAGCCTCGCGAGGCGAGCAAACCGCGAAACTCGATTTCCAGGCCATCGGGCAGGCCGGCGCCGACCAGCAGCAGCGACGAAACAAACTGGCTCGAGACGGTTGGGTCGACGGTGACGCGACCGCCGCGACTGGTGCCACCAGTTACTCGCACCGGTGGACAGCCTTGGTTGGCTTCGATCGTCACCCCGAGTTCGCGCCACGCGTCGACCAGCGGCTGGATCGGCCGCTTCTGCATGTGCTCATCACCGGTGATGAGCCATTCGCCCGGAGTGATCGCGGCGACGGAGACCAAGAACCGCAGCGCGGTGCCGGCGTTGCCGCAGAACAGTTCGCCGCTGGTCGGGGCATCCAAACGCCGCGGGCCGATCGAAACGATGCCCTGGGATTCGTCGACGAACGCAGCGGCGAAGCCAAGGCTCGCCAGGCCCGCGATCAAGTAGCGAACGTCATCGCTGGGCGATGCGCCGTCGATGGTGACAAGGTGTCCGCTCAAGGCAGCCGCGACCAGCAAGCGGTTGGCTTCGCTCTTGCTGCCTGGCAGTGTCAGCCTGGCGTGGCTCGCATAGCTCAGCGGGACAATGGGGTGCGGCTTGCTCACGTGGTCGTTCGCGGGTCGTTGGCGTTCTGCATCGCCTTGGCAAGCGAGTCGGCGGTGAGATCGACGATGGCACCGTTGCCGATCTCGACAGGCACGTACATTGGGACTTGCCCTCGCATCGCCTTCTTGTCGTGGCGTGCCAGCTGCCACAGCTTGGCGGCATCGCGCAACTGCGTCGGGGTATCGGTGTCGACGCCAATCGCGTGCAACAGATCGGCGATGCGCTTGATGATGGCCTCATTGACGCCGGCCGCGCGGCACTCCGCGATCAGACCCATCGCGACTGCGTGACCGTGGCGAACAGAACCTGCGGCGAGCGACTCGATCGCGTGGCCGATGGTGTGGCCGGCATTGAGTGCGCGGCGCCGATCCCCTTCGCGCTCATCGTCGAGCACGACCTGCATCTTCATGTCGACGGCCATCGCGACGGTCTTCATCGTTGCATCGGCATCTCGCGCGAGCAGTGCCGGCGCGAGCGCCTCGAGTTCGGCGAATCGTTTGGCGTCGAGCACGGCAGCCTTCTTGACTACCTCGACGATGCCTTCGCGGAACATCTCGTCTGGCAAGGTGCTCAGCCAATCAGTATCCATGACGATGGCATCGGGTTGCCGAATCGTGCCGAGACGGTTCTTGAGGCCGCAGTGATCGACGCCGTTCTTGCCGCCGAGGGCCGCATCGCACATCGCGAGGGTCGTCGTTGGACACGACACGAACGGAATCCCACGCAGGTAGATCGATGCGACAAATCCGGCGAGGTCAGTCAACGTGCCGCCGCCGACGGCAACCATCACGGTCGCGCGCGTGGCTCCGGCAGCGTGCAGTTGTTCGGCAAGCTTGCCGACGACCGTCAGGCGCTTGGCCGCTTCGCCTTCGCCAACCGGCAGCAGCGTCGTAGTGCCTACCGTTGGGGCTTTGAGGCTCAGCGCCTCGAGGCTTTGGCCGATACGTGTTGCCAGGGCTTCGAGCGCCACGTCATAGATGATGACGACACCATCCGGCGCCATCGATTGCACCAGAGTTGGCAGCCTGGCCTCGATGCCAGCCTCGACCAGAACGGATACGTGTTGGGTTTGGGTGAGGTCGAAGTGAAGGTCCATGCGGCGGAGAGTCGACGTCGGCTGTCATCGAGCCCGACTTGTCTTGCTGGCGAATGCGGGGGTGTGGCGCGCAGAATGCGCGATCAACTAGCCTATCCCGTTGGCGGCCTGTTGCCGAACTCATCCGGGGCCCATCGCCGCGGGTTTCGAACAGCCCGGCCACGCCTCTGGAGGCGCAGCCGAACAGCAGCGCCCAACGCCTGCGGCGGCCTCGCCGCACTTGGCGTCCCGCGAGAGCCTCGCCGAATTCACCAATTCGCCTGCGTTCTCGCGCACCACCACGGACAGCGATTCCATCCGCACGCGATGCACGCTACTGACCGACCACGCCGCTAGCATGTGCCGATGCACGCATACTTGGCGCTAGCGTTTCTCGTCTGCACGTCGCTGCTGTCCGCGCAGGACACTGAGGCTGTTGCGGGTGCCGTGCAGGTCACCTTGCGCGCGCGGATTTGTGACGCGGACGGGCAAGCGCTCAAGGATGGTTGCTTGGTCGTTGGCCGGGATGACGAAGTCACGACCGCCGGTGCGCTAGCCAATCCGGATGCTCGTTGCGGCGAAGACGGCGTCATTGAGTTTGTCACGACGGTCGTGCCCTCGCGGTGGACGCGACTCAGCGTCATGTTGCTGACTGCTCCGGGCAAGGTTGCCGTGCGCTACCGCAATCCGTTCATCGGCAGGTCGCGAACGGCGAAGCCAGATGCGGTTGTTGACCTCGGCGAGATCCGACTACCGGATGGCCACACGATGATTGGCCGCGTGCGTCAGCAAGACGGGACACCGATCGTTGGTGCTCGCATTCTGGCGCTTGATGGGTTGGCGCCATACCCGTGGTTAGCCGCGACGTACGGTAGTCAGGCGCACACGGACGAACGTGGTGTGTTTCGCATGCCCGGAGTCTTCGGCTCTGCGATGACAATCGACGTGGCTGCGGATGGATTCTATGACAAGCGCTTCGCGTCGGTCGACCTGGGGACGCCACTCGACTTTCGTCTGCAGACAAGTGGGTTTGTCGAAGGGGTCGTGCTGGATGAGGATGGTGCACCGGTCGACGGCATGGTCTCGGTTGCCGCGGAGTTCATCCGGATGATGCGCGGCACCGCGAAGGTCGAGAACGGACGCTTTCGGGTCAGTGTTGCCAACCGGTGCCGGTTCAAACTTACCGCCTACGGGCAGACGCCTGGCGTCACCGCGGATAGTGAGTTGCTGGATGGACCGACGAGCGGCGTCACGATTCGCATCAGTGAGCGGCTACAAGATGGTTTCTTGGTGCGAGCCATCGACGCCGCTTCGGGCAAGCGATTGTCCGGCATTCGCGCGTCGGCGTTGTGGTTTCCGATCGATCTTGACGACGCGACCAAGGTGTCTTTGGTGGCTGGGGCCCAGGTCGCCAATCGCGATGGGGTCGTTGCCTTGTCGCCCCCTGAAGAAGATGGGTCGCAAGTTGGCGTTCTCTATGTTGCCGCCGAGGGCTACGCGCCGTTCTTCGCAGAGAAAGTCACCGGCAAGGCTGGCGGCGAGTTCGTCGCGAAGATGGTTCCGGGCGCGAGTGTCCGCGGCGTCGTGCTCGATGCAGCAACCGGTAAGCCAGCCGCTGCGATGACCGTCACCTGCACGCTGTATCAGCGCCGTCAAGCCCGCCGGGCGGCCCTACGCCGCTTGGTTGCGCCGGTGGTGACGGGTGCCGATGGTGCGTTCTCGTTTCCGGTCTTGAGCGATGGCACCTACGAGCTGGTGGCGCGACGTGCTGTTGGCACGGTTACGGCGAGCAAGCGTATCGCCGTCAGCGCCGCAAAGGCTCTCGAGCCGGTCGAACTGACGGTGCCAGTTGGTGCGACGGTCAGCGGCACGATCGTCGCTGCCCCGGCTGGCGCCAAGTTGGTCATGGCCGGCGAGGATGCGTCGGCCGCCGACAATCCGCTGACCTCGGGCGCCAGCGTGCTGGCCGCGTGCAACTTTGAGGGAGCCCAGCCGATCGTTGCGGGCAAGTTCCGGTTTCCGCACCGGGCAGCCGCCGCCGAGAACCTGTTCTTGTTGGTGCCACAACCGCCACGCCAAGGAGGCGCGCTGTTGATTGAGTTGGCGCACTTGCACATTGGCGAGCAAGACGAAGTTCTCACGGTCGACTGCGCACAGCATCTTCCTGGTGCGGTGTCCGGCACCGTCGAGATCCACGGCGCCGATGTGCCGGGTGGCCGACTGGTCGTGGTTGCTACGGAGCAAAAGAACGATCGCGGCCGTTGGGTTCCGCATGACCAGCAGGCGGCGCGCCGCCGTTGGTGTTTGCTTGGCACCGATGGTCGCTACGCAATCCCTCTTGGGCGCGGCAGCTACACGGTCGAGGTTGTCGACTCAGCGACAGGTGTCAGCCTGCTGAAACCGGGTGAGCCGTTTGCCGTGCTTGCGCGTCGCACGGTGACCCGCAATCTCAAGGTCACGGCCGTGCAGGTGCACGCTCGCTTCTCGGTTGAAAATGGGCGCCTACCCGCAAACCGGGTCGAGCTGGTCTGCAACGGAGGCCCCGGTTTGAATGGCTCGATGACGATGTTTGGTGGCGGGCAGCATGGTTCGCGCGGCTTCGACATCCCGGGCGCCGACGAAGTGGTTTCGTTTTATGTGCCGCCGGGAACCGTGCAGCTAGAAGTCGAGCCGGGTGCCTACAAGATCGACAACGGTGGCATCAGCTTCCGTGGCGAGCCATTGGTCACGCACGAATTCGAAGCGACGCTCGGTAAGGTTCACGAGGTCGTTGTGCCGCTGAAGCCGGCCCGGGAATACCCGATCAAGTAGGCCGGCTGGCAAGATCAGCTAGCCCGCATGGCTGACCAGCGCGGCAGGCAGGTGCGTCAGAATGGTCCGAGGACAAGGAAGACGACGGAGGTCCGCGCAGGCGGGTCGGTAGACCCGTCGAACAGACTGTGGTGTACCCGTCGAACAGACTTCGGTGTACCCGTCGAGCAGACTTCGGTGTACCCGTCGACCAGACCTCCAATTATCCGTCGACCAGGCCGACGGAGCCCGCCACGCGGGCGGCTGGCAACGCCTGCCTTCAGACGACGGCTGCGGGGCATTGGGGCGTGCTTGCCAACTTGCTGGTTAGAGATGGGGCTAGTCGAAGATCTTGGACGGCTTCTTCTTTGGCGCGTCGCCCTTCGAGGCGGACTTCTTCTTCTTGGCGTTCTGCTCGCGCCGCTTCTTGTCCTTGAGCGCCTTTTCGCGTTCCAAGAACGACGTGCCTTCGGTCATCCACTTCGGCGCCGGCTCGCCCTTGACGTAGTGGCCAAACCACTCGCGCACGCGCCAGTGGTAGTCGACCTGGTTCGGCTTCTTGGCAAGGCTGTGGTTCTCGCCTTCGTAGACGAGCATCACGAGTTGTTTCTCGGCAAGCCGCGCAGCGTTGTACATTTCAATGCCTTGGTGCCAGTCGACCGCGCCATCCTTGTCGCCGAACGCAATCAGCAACGGCGTCTCGAGCGTTTCCATGCCGAAGATCGGTGAGTTCGCGATGTAGGTCTCGACGTCTTGCCAGAACGGCTTGTCCATGCGCCCTTGGCTCTCGTGGAAGATGCGCGCGTTGGTGCTGCCGCTGTTCCAGTAGATCGCGGTCGACATGCTCATCATGTTGGTCAACGGGGCACCGGCGACTCCTGCCGCAAACAGATTGGACCGCGACACGATGAATGCCGTTTGGTAGGCACCCCACGAGTGGCCGACGAGGCCGACCTGGTCGGGGTTGACTTCGCCCTTGGCGAGCACTGCTTCGACTCCTGGCGTCACGCACTCGAGCGCCGACAAGCCGGGGTTCTGCGCGCGGTAGACGATGTCGGGTTGGTAGAAGAAGTAGCCGAGCGACGTGAACACCGCGGCGTTGTAGGGGTGACGCTCAGTCGGCGCCGTGTAGCTGTGCAGGTTCTGTGATCGCTTTTCGTAGATGTAGACGATCATCGGGTACTGCTTGCCCGGCTCGTAGTTGGCGGGGTAGTAGAGCGCGCCCTGCAGCTTGGCGCCGCGACCGCTCTCGAAGTTGATCAGCTCAGCTTTTGGGGTCCACGCGAACTTCGTTTGCTGCTCGTTGGTCTTGGTGACCTGCCGCGGTTCGGCGAGTTCTGGGCCTGCGATGAAGATGTCCGGCGAGTCGTCGACCTTTTGCTCCGAGAATGCGAACACGTCCGCGTATTTGGCCTTTCGCAGGCCTCCGGTGCGCGAGTCGCCAAAGCGCAGCGGTGTGAGGCGCGCGATCGTCGACTCCTTGATGCTGATGACCATCGTCTCCAGCTTGCACTTTGCGAATCCCGACTTCTTGCTGCGCTCGCCATTGACCGACAGGTAGAGCATCTTCGACTTGTCGATGTGGTCTTCGTCGGGATCGAGATCGAGCAGGCGGTATTGAACCTGATTCTCGGCACCGCCAGTCAATCGCTGTGCGCGCCGCCCCTTCAATTGGATTTCCCAGAGATCGAATTGCGAGTTGAGGATGACGGACTTCGAATCCTTGCTCCAACCGGCGATGCCGTAGGGAGGGTTCTCGTCGGTGAGCACCCCGCGCTCATCGTTGATGAAGTCGCCGGTCAGGCCCTTGGTCAGCACGCGCGTCATTTTCTTGGCGACGTCGTAGCAGTGCCATTCGTTGTCCTTGAGGAACAACACATGCTGGCCGTCTGGGCTGCTGCCGAGCACGAACTTGTGTCGCTCGAGAAAGCGCGTTTGTTCGCCCGTGCGGGTGTCGACGATGTAGTAGTCGGCCAGCTGCGAACCAAACATCGCTTCGCGTTCGTGGCGCGTGGTGTCGCGGCCGACGGCGGCGTTGCCGTGCTCCATCACCGCGACGCTGTCGACGGTTTCATTGGCCAGCCGCACAAACTTGTTGTCGGCGAGCCAGAGCGCGCACAGGTGGTTCTTGCGGCGATCGCGCGACGCTTGCTTCTTTTGTTCGGGGATGATGCGTGCGTCCTTGGCGTGCCAGACATCGACGCCCGCGGGATCCTTCAGTGATTCGCGCAGGCTCTTGCTGGCCTTGTCCTTCTTGTCGTCCTTGGCTGCGACAGCGTCAGTATCGGGCTTGGCCTCAGCGTCGGTTTCCGCACCGGCTTCCGCACTGGCATTAGTCTCGCCTTTGCCGTCAGGCTTGACTTCCCAAGGGCGAATGCCAAAGAACACTGCTTCGCCGCCCTTGTGCCAGCTTGGCGCTTGCGACACGACGCGCATCCCGGCGGGGAAGCCTGATTCTTCGCGGTGGTCGTAGACCGTCTTCTTGGCATTGTTCGTGCCGAGTCCGCGCCAGGTAATCACGACATGACTCGGTTGCTCGTCGTCTTCAGCCTTGTGATCCGTGATCCGCAAGAACGCCAAGTCGGTCGCGTCATCGCGCCACGATAATCCGGTGTAGCGAGCCTTGTGCGAATCGAGCACGCGCAGCATGCCCGTGTCGGCATGCAGGATCGTGACGCTGCCGCCGACCATGTCTTCGGTGTCGACGACCATCGCCAACAGATTGGCGTCTTCGCTCCATCGGTACGAACCAATGTTGCCAAAGCACATTTCGGTACCGGTCGTCAGGTCGCGCACGACGAGGTCGTTGCCACCCTTCTTCTGGCCGGTCTTCTTGAAGCGCTGCAACGCGACGTGCTTGCCGTCCTCGCTGAACGCAAACGCCGAGACACCTTCGATCGTCACGGTGTCGCCGCTAGACAGTTCGCGCAGCGCAAACTTCGTGCGCACTGGCTTCTTGTCCTTCTCCATCTTCTCGCGCTTTTCCGGCGACACGCCGACCAAGTAGCCGAGCATGCGCGAGTCATCGGTGAAGCGCGCGCTCGTGGCATTGGCAAACACCTGGCGTTCGTTGTTGGCGATCTTGGCCAGACGCAGCTCGTTGTTGCCGCTGGTGCGCGAGACGTTGTAACTCAGCCACAAGCCATCGGGTGACAGCGTCCCCGAGCCGCGCAGTGACTCCCACTGGCCGTAGTCCTTGGCCGTCAGCGATTGCTTGGCTTCTGGAACTTGATCTTGGGCGGATGCAAACGCGCCGAGGACGGCGAGACACAGGAGCGGAAGAGGTCGCATTTCGCCCGGAGCATAGCGGCGGTTGGCCAGGACACCGCGGCAGGCATGCCTTCTTACCGGCCCGTTACCTGTACTGCGTTCGGCCGTTATTGGGGGTCGTCCCGCGGCCGAGAAGATTCCTGTCACGCGATCGCGCCTATGATCCTCCAGGCAGCGGACCTCCCGTTGTTGACCGAGAACCTGACCATGTTGCACCTGCTTTCGTTGCGCCCGTCGATGCTGCTTGCGGCTCTGCTCGCCGCTCCATTTGCTGTGCCACTGAGTGCCCAGATGCACTGGGTCGACGCAGCACCTTCTCAGAGCCCGGCGCCGCGCTATGGCCACGCTGCCAGCAGCCACTACTTGATGTTTGGCGGCCGCGATGACGTGCAAGCGTTTGACGATACGTGGTCGTATGGCACGGATGGAGTGAATGGTGCGACGTGGATTCCGGTGCCGACGCCAGTGCATCCCTCGGCCCGCTACGACCACGAAGTCGCAGCGTTGGTAGGCGGCATGATGCTGTTTGGGGGTAAGGACCTCGCCGGCAACCTGCTTTCGGACACCTGGATCATCTCCGGTGGTTGGGTCGGTGGCCCGCCGCACGTCTGGCTCGGCGGTTGGCAGCAGCAGCAATCGACTGCGTCGCCGACCGCACGAACCGGTCACGCGATGTGCTACGACTGGATGACCAACAGCGAGTGCGTTCTGTTTGGTGGGCGCACCGGCACTGGTCTTAGCAATGAGACGTGGCGATTCGCCAATGGTCAGTGGCAGCAACTGTCACTCGCCGTGGCGCCGACGGCGCGGGAAGGTCACGTGTTGGTTGCCGACTTGGATGGCTGGTTGTTGTTCGGTGGCGAGGATGCCAATGGCGTTTCGTCCGAGACGTGGCGCTTCGATGGCGTGAGTTGGGCGAAGCTGGCCGACATGCCGTTTGCCGCAGTCGATGCAACTGCCGTGTATGTGTCGTTCGAACGACAGCGCTTCTCGGTCGTCGGTGGGCGCGACGCCAGTGGTCAAGTGCGAACCGACGCCTACGAACGCGACCGCGATGGGACCTGGTTCAACCAAGGGGCCTTTGGTGCCGCGACTGCGCGGCGCGACACGGTGTTGTTGCAACACCTGCACTTCGTCGTAAACAGTCCCCAGCAGTTCCGCGCGACGTCGGTGGTGTTTGGTGGTCGTGATGTTGCTGGCAACGTGCTCGGTGACACAGTGCGGTTGGAGCCGACGAATGTGGGGTTCTCGCAGCAGATCAGCACGGGATGCGGTCCCGGTGCATGGGGCAATGGTGGACCCGACATGTTCATGCAGGCGCTGTTGCTCGGTGCCACGCGCACCTTGAGTGTCTACACGCAGACGGCGAACACGCCCGTGTTTGTCGGCGCCGAGTTTGGTGCGGTGGCCAGTGCGTTGCCGTGCCAGATCAGTATCAACCCGGCGGTGATCCTGTTCGGTATGGCGACGCCGCTGGGGATGCCCGCGGGCAATGGCAACGCCGCCTTCCCGATTCACGCACCATTCGATCCGGTGTTGCGCGGTGCGGAGTTGTCGTTTCAGGCGCTGGCCTTTGATGTCGCCGCGGTGAACGGGCGTTCGTTGTCCGGCGTGTTGGTTGTGCGCCTAGGAGATTGATTCGATGCTTACCCACAAAACGTGTCTGGCGGCAGCGTTCGCGATTGCCGCTCTGCTACAGCCGACTACCTCGCAGTGCACGACCAATTGGGTGACGAACAGTCCGCTGTCGACATTCAACTTGGCCGGCGTAGCCGTTGCCGACTGGGACCCCGATGGCTCTGGTCCGATGACGGAGCGCTTGGTCCAGAGTTGGCACAATTGGACGACGTCCGGCGTGTTGATGTGGGATGACGCCACGACTTCGTGGCAGCCGTTGGGCAGTAATGCGAACTCGCGTGTGGATTGCTTGCTGGCGATGCCCAACGGCGATTTGTATGCCGGCGGCGGCTTCGTCACGATCGGCCAAACCGTGGTCAATGGAGTCGCGCGCTGGGACGGCACCGACTGGTTGCCGCTCGGTTTGGGTGTCGGCAACCTGGGGTGGCCGGGCACCGTGAGCTCGATGACCGCATTGCCGTCTGGCGAGATCGTTGTTGGCGGTTCGTTTAGCGCGGCCGGTGGCCTACCCGCCAATTGCATCGCGCAGTGGGATGGTGCCGTCTGGTCGCCCGTTGGCTCTGGCACCAACGGTACCGTGGCGTCGCTGCAGACGTTGCCCAATGGTGATGTTGTCGCTGCCGGCAGCTTCTCGCAGGCGGGCGGTGTCGCTGCCGCGCACGTCGCTCGGTGGGATGGATCCAACTGGACCCCGATCGGTGCCGCGATTCCGTCGCATGTCGCAGACATCGAGATTGCAGCGGATGGCGTTGGCATGGTCGCGAGTTCGGGCAGCTTCGTTTGGCGGTGGGATGGCGCCAGCTGGACCTCGTTGGGTTCGCTCAACGTCTACACGACCGAAGTGTTGTTGTTGCCCAACGGTGAGATCCTCGCGTCCGGGATCCTGGGCGACGTGGTGCGATGGAACGGCAGCACTTGGATTGATCTGGGCTTGCCGCACTTTGGCATCGTGAGTGACATCTACCAACGAGCTGACGGCGACGTTTTGGTGGTCGGTGACTTCCGCGATGCCGTTGGTGCGCACCAACCGTCCGTGGCCGTGTTGGCTAGTGGCTGCCCTGCATCCGCAACGTCGCTCGGGGGCGGGTGTGGCGCAGCGTTGGCTGCAGAAGTGTTGCCGTGGACTGGTGGTGCCGTGACGACCGCCGCAACTGGCTTGCCGATCAACTCACTGGCTGTCGTCGTGCGTAGCCTGGCGACGACGTCGTTGCCGCTGGCCACGATCCTGCCCCAAGGCCAGGCGGGCTGTGCACTGCTGGTGGCGCCGGATCTGCTTGAGTTGCTCGTGCCATCGAATGGTGCCGGCAGCGCGTCGTTGTCGTTGCCAAACGTTCCGGCGCTTGCGGGCTCCGTGGTCTACGAGCAGTGGCTGTCGCTGCAGCTGGGAGCCAACTTGGAGATCGTCGATTTGTCGGCGAGCAACGCGCTGTCGCTTACGGTCGGCGTCTTCTAGCCCTCTAGAATGCGTGGCCGACCGCAGCAGCGCGGCGCTGGCATCGAACGTTGAGGCCGGTTCTGCAGGGCTGCCGTCGCTGGTTGCCCAAGAACTGCAAACCCTCTGCATCCATTGGGCACGATCAGCGAAGTTCCTGACATGGCCGCTGAGTTCACCCTGCTATTCGATAGCGAATGCCCGTTCTGCAAGCTCGAGGTCGAGTGGTTGCAGAAGCGAGATCGGCACGGCAAGTTGGGTGCGATCGACATTGCCGTCGAGGGCTTTGATCCGGAGCAGTTTGGCCTGACCAAGGAGCGCGTACACGCTCGCCTGCACGGTGTGTTTGCTGACGGCGCGGTCGTCGAAGGCATGCCGGCGATCCGGGCTGCCTGGCGCGCGGTGGGTCTTGGCTGGGTCATGGCGCCGACCGGTTGGCCGGTGTTGCGTTGGTTCGCGGACTTGGGCTACGTGATCTTCGCGCGCTACCGGGTGCCGCTCGGCCGGTTGTTTGGCCGCAAGTGTGCTGGTGCAGCGTGTTCGGTGTCTGCACCCGGCAAGGGGCAGTAGCAGGGCAATCGGGAGGCTAGAGCGGGAGCGTGCGGTGCAAGTCGTTTCGCAGATCCGCGCTGGGTCTCACTCTTCGGAGAGATCGTCGTCTGGGTCGTCGCCGGACCCTTCGTCTTGCCATCCGAAGGCCTCCGCTGGCGAGTCGTAGAGCTCGTCGAGTTGGAGCTTCTCGAACATGCTTTCCGGGGTCACGCCGTGCGCAGCGATCTCTGCGATCATGGTGGACCGCGAGAACTCGTCCATGCTCGCCATTGCGTGAAAGACCGTGAAGTGGCCGTTGAGCACGTAGTCAAGTTTGGCTCCATGCCCCACGAGGAGCAGCGCCACATCGAGGTGCTCGCTGTGGATGGCAGTCTGCAGCGGGTTGTCGAACGTGTCGTGAATGACGTCGATGTTAGCGCCGTGCTTGAGGAGCAGACGAGCCGAACCGAGACGCCCAACGATGCAGGCGTGATGAAGCGCCGTTTGCCCGGAGTCGTCCAGGCAGTCGACGTCGACCTTGAACTCTTCCAGCATGCGCTGCACGCCGATCTGGAAGTCTTCGATGACCATCCAGTGCAGGATCGGCGAGCCGATCTTCGTCAGGTAGAGCACCTGCGGGTCGGCCGCGAACAGGCGTCGAGCTTCGTCGAGGTTGTCGATGCAGGCGTCGATGAATTCGCCTGCCTTGTCGAGCTCGTCGCTCATGGTTCTAGCGGTGCACGAACTCGGCCTTCGATTTGGGCCCGTTCTTCATGAAGTTGTCGACGCCGATGCGCATGTCTTCGGTGCCGCACACTTCGCCGAAGCACTTCGCTTCGAACGGAATGGCTTCGGCGAGCGGCAGCTTGGCTGCGCCGAGGATGGCCTTCTGCAGGATCTCGTCGACCTTCCGACTGAGATGGCCGATCTCGACAGCTGGCAGGCTGTCCGGAACGTTCTCCACCGGGGCTTCCGACATGCGCGAACGCGGCGCCTTGCCGTTTGCCATGTCGCGGCAGAGTGCGACGGCGCGGTCGACCAGGCCGGACTCGACTTCTTCGCGGATCAGGCCGAACGCGAGCGCCTTCTCACTGCTGATCGGGCGGCAGCCACGCAGCATGACGTTGGCGTTTTCGATGCCGACGAGGCGTGGCAGGCGAACCGTGCCACCAGCACCGGGGATGATGCCGAGGTTGGCTTCGGGTTGGCCGGCGAGCACGCGCAGTCCCTTGACAGCGATGCGGGTTTCGCAAGCCATCGCGGTTTCGATACCGCCACCGAAGGCGAGGCCGTTGAGTGCCGCGACCGTTGGCTTCTGCACGGCTTGGATCGCATCGACGCAAACTTGCGAGCCGCGCGACGTTTCTTCGCCCATTTTGACGCTGTCGATCTTGGCCAGGAAGTTCACGTCGGCGCCACTGACGAAGGCCTTCTTGCCAAAGCCGGTCAGCACGATGCCTTTGACGGAGGCGTCGGCATCGCACTCTTGAAAGCGCGTGCGGATTTCTTCGAAGACATCTTGGTCGAGCGCGTTGAGCACCTTCGGCCGGCGGATCGTCAGCACGGCGATGCCGTCTCGGTCTTGGCGCAGCACGACCGGAATGTCGAACGGCTTGTTGTCCTTGCCGAGGGCTTCGATGCACTTCGGCACTGGGAAGCCGTCGTTGTTGGCGGCGTAGGACTGCACCAACTCGAGTGCCTTCGCCGTGCCGAGTTCGTTCATGAACGTGAACGCCGGCTTCATGTCGAGGCCGACATCGAGACCCATGTTGAAGTCGGCGACCGAGATCAGACCGGCATCGACGATTTCGCCACAGAGGCCGAAGTAGGCGCCCAACAAGTTGTCGCGGATCTTGGCGGCCAGATCGTCCGGCACTTCCGGCTTCTCGCCGCGCGCTGGCACGTCCCACTTCTCGTTCTTGGCAACCTTGTCTTTGAGCGAGTCCGGCGTGCGGAAGTAAGGGCCAATCTTGGTCGTGTAGTTGTCGAGGCCGACGGCGGTGATCGGGTTGCCACCCGTCAGGTTCATTGCGGTGAACGAACCGACGCCCATCTTGAACGTCTTCTTGCAGACGACATCGATTTGCTTGGTCGTGCCAACGCCCGCTTCGGCGAGCAATGCGCAAGCGTAGAACAAGCCCTCGAACACTGGGTCGAGCGCGTAACCGTAGCGCGACTGCACTTCGATCGGCACCTTGCCAATGCCTTCGTAGAACGACATCAGCCACTGCGTCGTCGCGTCGTCGGTGTCCTTACCCGGAACGACTTCGACCAGCAGGTTGCGTTCCGCCGGGAAGAAGTAATGCACGACCCCAGTGCGGCCCTTGAGCTTCGCGTTGGCGAAGATTACTTCGGGCTCGAGGTGCGAGCTGTTGCTGCAGAGGATCGCGTCGTCGCTGACGAGGCCTTCGACCATGCCAAAGATCTTGCCCTTGAGCTCCTTGTTCTCGGTCGCCGCTTCGACGACCAGATCGGCGCCCTTGACCGACTCATAGTCCGTAGTCCAAGTGACGCTGCCGATCATCTGAGCTTGTTGCTCCGTCGAGAAGGCGCCGGACTCGACTCCCTTCGCGACCTTCTTCTCAAGCTTCTTCTGCCCGCCAGCAAGCGCATCGGCACTCACATCTACAACCACCGTCTGCACCCCAAACGGGCTCAGCACCTTGCTGAAGTAGAGGGCAATGTCCGGACCAATCTGTCCCGAACCGATGACGGCAACCTTGCGAATCTCGCGACCTTGATGACTAAAGCTCATGTGTACCTCGTTTCAGAGGCAAACAGGTTCGCGAAGAAGTGCGTACGGTGCCAGGACAAAAAAGCACATCCTCGCCCCTTCGGGGGCGAGGATGTGCTTTTTTGTCCTGGCACCGTACGCACTTCCCATGTCTGAAGAGATATTCGTCAGTACTGACATCGAGGCCGATGGCCCGATCCCTGGACCTAACTCGATGCTGAGCTTCGGGTCGGTTGCTCTGCGCAGCGACAAGACGGTCATCGATGAGTTTACGGCGAACTTGCAGGTGCTGCCTGGTTCGCAACCACACCCGCGCACGATGCTGTGGTGGGAGGGGTTTCCTGAAGCTCTGGCGAAGGCTCGGGAGAATCCGGAGGATCCGGCGGAAGTGATGCCGCGCTACGTCAAGTGGCTGCGCAAGCTGCCCGGGCGCATCGTCATGGTTGGCCAGCCCGCGGCTTACGACTTCATGTGGGTCTATTGGTATCTGCAACGGTTCTGCGGCGAGAGCCCGTTTGGTCATTCGGCGCTCGATGCCAAGACCTACGCGATGGCGCTGACCAAGAAGCCATATCGCGATTGCGTCAAGAACGCCTTGCCCAAGGAGTGGTGCGACGATCTGCCACACACCCACGTCGCCCTCGATGACGCGCGCGAGCAAGGTGCTATGTTTATCAATATGCTGCGAGCCAACGGAGTCGAATGATGCGGGGCCGAACTGTCCATGTCTGTTTGCTGGCCGCGGCCGCCTGTTGCGTTGCGGGTGAAGCGTTGCGCGCGCAAACGCAGTGGCAGATGCAGGGCGGGCGCATGCACGGGGTCGCAGTGACGGCTACTGGTGCAGAGCGGTCGACCACTGCGATTGAGCCGGGCATGCGGTTGTCGGTCGCGCCGGGCAAGGTGGCGGTGCACTTCCCGAGCAACGCGAACGGCAAGCCGTTGTCATTGCTGTTCACGACCAGCGAAGCCTCGCGCGTGGACGTGGCGATTGCTCCGGCGGTTGCCGCTACCTTGCGCAAACTGCAGCCGTTTGGCGATAGGGCTTACCAAGGTACGTTGCTCGCCAAGACGCGGGAAACGCCGATCCAAGTGCATACGGTCGGCGCGTCCGGTGCCGAACTTCGCGACTACCGCGTCTCGACGACCGTGCAGGCCAAAAGCGACACGGCTGTCTTCGGCATCGTCGCGCGGCATCACGAAAAGCACGGCTGCTACTTGTTCTCGATCGATTGGAAGGCGAACAAGATCCGGCTTGAGCGGTGGATGGGCAGTGACCACATGGTCGTTCGGCAGCTGGATGCGCCGTGGCTGTTGTCGCACCACAAGCTGACGATGCAGGTGGATGGCTTCCGGTTGCAGTGCTCGGTCGATGACGAAGTGGTGCTGCAGTCGTTTGATGGGGCGCTCGGTGGTGGCGCGCCTGGTGTGGCTTGGGTCGGCGGACGGCCAACCGTCGGCGACCTCACGCTCGCGCCCGTCGCGG
>TARA_R110002072_G_scaffold302999_2_pt1 | contig 46404 bp, 28 predicted proteins | sample TARA_R110002072 | Tara Oceans TARA_R110002072 (sample SAMEA4397118) | marine metagenome | biome: Polar Biome; feature: [SRF] surface water layer (ENVO:00010504); material: water (ENVO:00002006), including particulate matter (ENVO:01000060) such as... | depth 5 m | reverse complement strand
GGTGCAGGTGCAGGTGCAGGTGCAGGTGCAGGTGCAGGTGCAGGTTGTGGTTGTGGTTGTGGTTGTGGTTGTGGTTGTGGTTGTGAGTTACCTCCGCCAGCTGCAGCGAGTCCGTAAGAAGGCGGCGGCAACCAGCCTGTCCGGGCATTAAGAATGTCGTTGACCTGCTGCGAGCGGGCCTCGGTTTGCTGTCTGATCTTCGCCAGTCCTTCCGGCATTTCGTAAACATTCAGTCCGGCGGCCGATGGCGATTTCAGTCCCATCAGATCCTCGACTGTCGGGTAGATCGCCGCCTGCCCAATGATGATGTTTTTCTGAATGGACTTATCTGCCTGCGGAAGTGGCCGGAACGCGACTCCCAGAACGGGAATATCTTCCAGCAGCGGCACCCCTCGTGAATTCCGGGCCGCTTTCAGAGCCACCTCGTAGCGACTGATTTCACGCCATTCCAGATTCCCCAGCTGGACTTCCGTGTCGACAAAATGTCGTTTAACTCGCCCAAGGTTTCGTTCGTCCGGGCTTGTTGGTTCCAGCAGGTCGGTCGTGTACATGTAGTCGAAGTCAAAGACGACCGATTGGCCATCCGGCTGAACGACCGGTCGAACTTCATACCCGGTGCCCGTTTCAAACTTGTAAATGGCCGGATCCGGAATCAGCTTTTCGAGTTCCGTACCGAACTTCTGCGGCTCCGTCGAATCGGCAAAGAGCAGATTCTGTTGATCCTGCGATGTGCTCAGCCCAGGCAGGACACTTTTGATCGTGCCGTCGACGGTGCTCCCGGAAATCGACTGCCCGGCAAACATCTTTGTCAGTGTGCCGAAGTTCGGATCCCCCACCAGCGGTCCCAAATCCTGATGCAATGCGTAAGCAGACTTCATAGCCTCAGCCAGCAGAATGTCGCGTTTAGGCAGGTCGAACTGGTACGACGCCTGCGGAGCGACCTTCCCGAATGCCCGGTTGTTGGTGAGGATAGTCGTACGCTCAACGGCTCCCAGTTCGACGTCCCACTCTGACGCCGCTCGACGAATTCGCTCCAGAGCCGGGTTGTAGAACTGAGCGTAGACGTCGTCTTCCATCGCGATGACGACCTGCTTGATCAGTTTGTCCAATGCCGCTTTCCGACCTCGGACAGTTTCCATTGCGCCCAGATGCTGCTCTGTCAGACGATCAATCTCACTGTCGACCAGAAACTCCTCCGCAAGAGTCAGCTTTCCAGGCTCAAGCGAGCGACGAACCAGCTCTCGCTGGTTGACCAGATTCGTGCGCTGTTCCTGCAGCCAGAACTGCATCGACAACCCTTGCGTCAGACGAATGACTTCCCGCTGGAACGGGTTGAGCGTGTCTTTCGTCATCTCATTCATGGCTCCTCCGTCGCCACCGCCGATGACCTGGCCATATTGATCCAGAATTCTACTCTCAGAGCAGAACGGATCGTTGTCCGCATAGTCCCTGTCCAGGAACGTACTTGTCGCATCGAAAGTGTAAAACTCTCTTGCGTGCTCCTCGATTGCCTGCTGGCTGGTGCAGTCCTCGCCCCACCACAGTGGGTTCCAGCCTTTTTTGATTCTGTTAACAGTGACCCAGTGATAGTCCTTCTGAGGCAGATCGTTCTGCAGGTAGTAGCGGAATCGCTGAAGGATTTGTTGCCGAACTGTCCCCTTAGCCAGGGCCGTGACGAACAGCGCTTCCGTAATCGTCAGCGAGTCTGCTGAAGAAAGCGACAACAGTTTGTTGACCGGATTCAAGGTTGGGGATTCTTGATTCACATCCTGTAGTCCCTTGATGAAGTCTTCGCCAAAAAATGCCGCTGCGTAGCGATTCCACCGATACTTCTGGTCCTCGGTCAGCTCCTCGATCGATTTGGCTTCTTCCACAGACAGACTTTTGAGCCACTCAGCGGTACTCTCCTTGCCAAACGTCTCGGGAGCAATTCGATTCCTCGCCTGGCTTTTAGCGAATTCGAGAGAACCGGGAGCTAACTCGTAACCTCGATTCGGGTTGGCTGGGTCAGAGACAATCCTTGGAGTCTCTGCGGCAACACGCGAGGACACTTCAGCAACGGCGCGTTTGAACAGCTCCTGCGAAACGTAGGTCAGGAAGCGGCCTCGACTGAGGTGGCCTTCCATCCGTCGCATCGTGTTTTCCATGCGGGCGCCGTTTTCGCCGTTCAGTTGAACGGTCATGATTCCCAGCTTCACCTGCCCGACCGGATGGTCGAGTTGATGAATCATTTCGCGAATCTTCACGACTCCCAGACGCGGCCCGCGAAGATGCAGCACGCCTTCGCCGATCACACTGATCGATACCTGTGTCACCGGGTCAACCGAATTGAGTTTGCCGGGAACGTACGTGTCCGGGTCGGCCTTTGCCGCAGCGACCTCAGCTCTGAACTGATTCTTCGCTGCCAGCTGTTCGGCATCATTTGCCTGCTGTGCTTTGAGTGTTGCTTCGGAGACTTCGACTTCAAGCCGCTGCACGTCCGCCACGAGATTATTGAGCGTCCCGACTGTCGGCGGAGGCGTAGCCGGAGTGGAAGGCGTCGGCGGAACAAACGACTTGATCAGCGTGCCCAGTGTCGCAATCTGGTTGTCCAGAAAAGCGACCTGTTGTCCGAGATCTGTAATCTGATCATTCGTGGTGGCCAGGCGAGTCTGCGACAGCGTCAAGGCATCCGCCAATTCCGCTCTTCGAGCAGCATTCGGTGGCGGCATTGTCGCCTGCTCTGCGCGAATTCGCCGCTGTTCGTCTAACAGTGCAACCCTTCGCTTCTGAAGATCCTGCATCTCCGATGTCGTCGACGTTCGCCGCTTGATCAGATCGTCAAGACTCGCGTGGTAGTCGCTCAGCGTCGTCGGGCCATTGGGGCCAGAGTTGGGGCCTGGGTTTAACTGCTGCCTCAAGGCGGCAGCAACAGTTGCCAGTTCTGTTTTCTTTTGCCGAAGCTCTTTGGCCTTCTCAGAGGCGTTGAACTCAAGCTCGCGGCGCCGGGATTTAGCCACTTCGAAAGAATCCCCTGCGTCCTGAGCAGCACGGTCCAGCAGCGAAACTGCTGCCGCCTGGTATGACTTCACGCCTCGGTTGAGAATCTGAGCCAACCGGTGGGCATCGCGGAAATAGTAGGTCTCGACGCGAGCCGCAATCACCTCGTTGCTGCTGCTGCGATGCTTGCTGTCCGGGATAGGAACGTCACCTCGATCAAGAAACTGCGGGAATGGAACGTGCGGACCTGACGCTGCCACACCGCGTCCCAACCCAGTGACGATCGGGTTTTGCGGCACCTGGTAGGGCTTACCGTCAATCGTGATTGTCGCTCGACCGTTTGCGTCAATCGCGTTGAAGAAAAGAGCGGCAGCATGCAAAGCATCATCTGGCTCCGTGCCATTGATCTTCTGAACTTCCTCGCCGATGCGTATGCCTGTCTGAGCAGCGACACCCTGCACTGACGAAACAGTCACCGTTCCACTGCCCGCGAATACGAGTCCATACCTGGCAGCTTCTTCTTCAGCCGTTTTCTTCAGCGGTATGTCGAAATTTGTGCCATTGGCAAACGCCAGCGTGACGACACCATTTGCCTTTGCCTGGGCGAGAAGCGATTTGAACTGATTGATCGATGTCAGGTTAGCGAACGGTCCTTCGACCCACGTGAGCACCTGGTTATCCCCGTCCGGGATGCCAAGATTATTTGCAAGCCCTGAATCCGTAATGTTGGCTTTAGCTTCTGCTTCGGTTGTTGTCCTGCCAGTTGTCGGGTCTACCACGGCATCCGTGAATGTGATGGCGATTCCAACTTTCGCGAGTTCGGTGTCGCCAACAGGAGTAGTGGCGGCTTGCAGCGGAGATTGCGAAAAAGCCAGGGCAACAGTCGCAGCGGAAGCGGCGACGTAGCGTTTGCGAAACCATTTGAGTGAGAGTTTCATGTTCAATTCCTTTTGTATTCTGACTCTCCGCGATCCATGCGGAGTAATTTGTTCGGCTAGTCGATTCCATTATCTGCCGGCTTTTCACCGCGTCATTTGAGAGCTGCAACAATGAGCTGTCCCGTTGCTGCTGCTTCATCTATTTCGGAACGGTCAGAGTTCCGGGGACGCGTTTCGAGTCTCGGTTCAACAGGTTCGAAAGAAACGGCAGACGATGGGCAAGACTCAGCGGGCCGCTCTGTCCGATTTTCAGCAGTCGATCGCCAACACTGGCGGGATCGACACCGAACGCAGCGTCCGTTGTCCGCAGCTGGCGATCCCGAAACTTGCGATGCTCACGGTCGTACTTGTTGAACAGCGTCCGGTAGTCGATGTCGTACCCGCCTGAGCGGCGGAAGTTCAGTTCGACGACAATGTTCGGGAAGTAGTATTCGATTGAACTTTCGTCATACTCGATGAATGGCGTGCCGGTCGGCATGTTGACTCGAAACACGCAGTCCGCGCCAGTTCGAGGATGAGTGACATACACGTCGGTCGGTCCGCCCGGGAACATCGGTCCCTGGAAAATTCGGTCGCCGTTGTAATAGTAGCTGTGGTAGATGGATCGCGGCTCACGACTCGGTCCGCCGCCCTCGTTCAGCAGCTCGACTTCTTCGTACGCGACCGAAGGCAAGCCGTGCGCGAGCACCTTGCCGATGACTTTCTGCGGCGATGGACTGAGGCTGGGTAACTTGTCGTTTTCTGTCGCCTCGGAGCTTCTGTCGACCGACTTGCCGTCTGTGGGGACAGGGGCAGGAGCGGGGGGGTTAGGTTTCGCACTGGCCGCAGAAGTGGCATCCGCCCGCAGTGACCGCTCAACATCGCCGATCTCCCGCATCAACGCGATCAGTTGTTCCGGATTCTTTGATTTGAGTGACTGAACCTGAGCTTCGCGCAGCGTCAGCCAGGCCTTCTCATTCTGGTCGGCGGCTTCCTCGGCACGAGCAACGCTGATCAGTGCCCGAGTCCTGTCGACAAGGTCCGTCTGGTCGATTTCCAGAGCTGCCTCGCGGGCCGACGAGAAGTCTTTCTGACCACCGAGCATGGTCGCGAGCTTGCTGAATGCTTCCGTGCGGTCTGCATCGCCGTCGATCCTTCGGGCCGATTCGATCAAATGTTGACCGTCAGTCGTCGGAAGAACTCGATTTCCGTTGTCAGGCGTGGCGAAACTTCCGAGCACGCGTTCAGCTTCTTTGATCGCTCGCTGCATTTCCTGTTGCTTCGCAGAAACGGCTGGAATCAGTGCAGGACTATCCTGAAAACCGAAAGCTGGCTGGAATGTCCCCAGCGAGACAACGAGCACGGGGATCTTCCACTGTTTCGAAAGTCGGTAGATAACGCCACTCCACGGTGGTGGCAAAAACGTCGACTTCTGGTCGTTTGATTGACGACGACTCATCGAGACCTCCCTGTCTCATGTGCCGGTGTCCGAATTGTCGACGCCGACGAAACGGCAACTGGCTGGGCCCAAAAGCGATGCTATGGCCGGTCTCGGCCACTCACCGCAACTTCCTGATGCGACTTACATCAATCTGCTGGCAAGCATCCGCACTCCGTGCTTGGCTCAACTGATAATGTACAACTGGATTAATCGACAGATAGGGGGATGATCCAGAGCCTGAACAGCGGCATTTGCCCCCGCATTAACGAATCGTTCCCGATAATCGGCAAAGTTTGACATACGACATTTGAAAGGCAGAGCTCTGACAAATGGATATCCAGACGGGCCATATTTGATCGTCGAGCACCCGATTGGGCTGGTTTGCCCGTCCGGCGTTCAAGTCAGTTCGGGGAGTCTGCGTCGACTTTGCTGACGCCCGACCTTCATCTGACCAACTCGAATTCGGAGCGAGTGGCAGATCAGAAAGGCAGGGGTGACGGCGGTAGCACACATTTTCATCGTTCAAGTAAAGTGTGTCGGGCTGCGCTTGCCATAAAGCCGGTCCGCGGTGTCGCTGCCACAAAACGAGATTCGAATCCGGGAATCAGAAGTATGAAACGCAACAAGGACTTCGCGAATGCTCGGCTTTCGAGCCCGTTGTGGGTTGTCGTTGCGATATTGACGACGCACTTCCATTCAGTCTCGGCCGACGACGAAGTGAGTTTCAGCCGGGATATCAGACCGTTGCTTTCGGGGAAATGTTTTTCGTGCCACGGCCCGGACGAAGAAACCAGAGAGGCAAACCTGAGGCTTGACTCGTTCGAGTCAGCTACCGAAAGCAACGCCATCGTGCCTGGCGATCCGATGCGTAGCGAAGTCGTACGAAGAGTTCTTTCCGATGATCCAGATGAGCAGATGCCGCCGCGATTGTCTAACAAGTCGCTCAGCAGTGACCAGAAACAACAGTTGATTCAGTGGGTGAAATCCGGTGCGAAGTACGAGCAACACTGGTCTTTCGTGCCCCCGATACTTCCGGCTGTTCCCGAAGTTGCCAGCGATCAATGGAGCCGCAACGAGATTGATCGATTTATCTTCGCAAAACTTTCAGCAGAGGGACTTTCGCCGTCAGCGACGACCAGCACTCGAATGCTGATCCGTCGAGTGTTTCTCGACCTGATCGGACTTCAGCCGACTCCCGATGAAGCAGATCGGTGGGCAACTCGACTTACAAATGCCGACGGTCAGTTTGACGAAGCAGAATATGTCGAACTGGTCGAGCATCTTCTGAACCAGCCTCAGTACGGCGAACGCTGGGCCAGGAAGTGGCTGGACCTTGCCCGCTACGCCGACACCAACGGTTACGAGAAAGACCGCGACCGCACGATGTGGCCGTATCGTGACTGGGTGATTCGAGCATTAAATGTCGACATGCCATTCGACCAGTTCACGATCGAGCAGGTCGCCGGTGACATGCTGCCCAACGCGACGATCGACCAGCGCCTCGCCACCGGCTTTCATCGCAACACGATGCTCAATGAAGAAGGCGGTATCGACCCGCTCGAATTTCGTTTCTACGCAATGACCGATCGGGTTGCGACGACGGGGACGACGTGGCTTGGCCTGACGACCGGCTGCTGCCAGTGTCACACTCACAAGTACGACCCGATCACTCATCATGAGTATTACGGATTGATGGCCTTCCTGAACAACGCCGACGAACCGGACCTCAACCTTCCAGATCCGACTGCGGAAAAGCGGTATCAGGAGAACCAGGCTGAGGCCGACCGACTGCTTGCGGGGTTGCCACAGCAATGGCCAGGCAGGAACGACGACGATCGTATGGCATCGCTTGAGACGGCGTTCACCGGCTGGCTCGTCGCAGAACGCCCGCTCGCCGTCGAGTGGCGAGTCATTGCTCCGTTTCGTGTGAGTTCAAACCTTCCGCACCTGACGGTGCAGGACGATGGTTCAGTTTTTGCGTCGGGCGATACAACCAAATTCGACACTTACGAACTTGAGTTTCGGGACGTTCCCGTCGGAGCAACAATCATTCGACTGGAAGCGTTGCCCGACAAGCGGTTGCCGGCACACGGTCCCGGCACGACCTATTACGAAGGCCGCAAAGGCGATTTCTTTCTGAACGAGTTTGCCGTCGCGCTGGATGGGCACGCTGTTTCCATTAAGTCGGCGTCTGAAAGCTATGCGAAGAATCAGTTTGGCAACAACCCGGTCAGTACCGAATTGACCATCGACGGAGACTTTCAAACCGGATGGTCGGCAGCAGGCCGACCCGGAGAACGCAGCGTTGCCGTGTATGTCCTGCGCGATTCCCTGCCCGCAGGAAGAACATTGAGTCTGAAAATGACTTTCGGTCGGCATTTTGCCAGTTCGCTCGGTCGTTTCCGTCTGTCGGTGTCGTCAACTTCTGCCGAAATCGTTGCTCGTGAGTGGTCTCCTGAAATCGAACCACTGCTCCAGCTTGATGACAAAGTGTTGACCGACGAACAGCGCCTGAAACTCAGAAACGAATTCCTGCTGAACGCGCCACAGCTCGCTGACCATGCAAAAAAAATCCGCGACCTGCGACGCCGGCCAGCGTCGCTTGAGTTGCCTGTTCTGGCCGAACGACCTGCTGCAAATCCTCGACCGACATTTCTGCATAACCGTGGAGAATATCTTCAACCCAAAATCCAGATTGAAGCCGGGGTTCCCGAGGCACTTCATCCGTTCCCTCGTGATGTTCCGAAGAACCGTCTCGAATTTGCCCGCTGGCTGGTGTCACGCGACAATCCGCTGACTGCGCGCGTCGTTGTAAATCGTCACTGGGCAGCATTCTTCGGGACGGGGCTGGTCAAAACGCTCGACGATTTCGGGATGCAGGGAGAATCGCCTTCACATCCGAAGTTACTCGACTGGCTGGCCGTTTCATTGATGGACGATGGCTGGTCGATCAAGAGCCTGCATCGAAAAATCGTGCTGAGTTCGACATATCGGCAAAGTTCTGACCACTCAGAGTCAGAACCAGCGATTAACAGCCCCACAAAATCCGGACTCTCAGAAAACCGATTGCTGGCGCGTTTTCCGCGGACGCGACTTGAAGCCGAAATTATTCGAGACATCGTCATGAAGTCAGCCGGACTGCTTTCGCTGAAGCAAGGTGGCCCGCCTGTGCGACCACCGCAGCCCGACGGGATCAGTGAATCGTCGTTCGGTCGTCCGAAGTGGCGAGCCAGCACTGGCGAGGATCGCTATCGACGCAGCATCTACATCTATCAGAAGCGTACGGCCCCCTTCGCCATGCTCACGACGTTTGATGCTCCAAGTGGCGAAGCGTGCATCGCGCGACGCGACGTTTCCAATACCGCATTGCAGGCTCTCACGCTGCTCAACGATGAGATGTTCCTTGAGGCGGCGCGAGCGCTCGGCAAACTGCTCGCTGAATCTCAGCATGATGACCGGTCGCGAATTGAAAGTGCGTTCGCACGAGTGCTCACGCGACCGCCGTCAGAACGAGAAACGATCCGGCTGCTGGCTTTTGTTGCCGATCAACGATCAATCATTAAAGCTGAACGCAATGGAGAAACCGAAGCACAGCCTGTCGATGATAAAGCCGTCGAGATTGACGTCTGGACAAACGCGGCCAGAGCACTCTTCAGCCTCGACGAAACGCTAACAAAGAATTGAGACGGCCATGAGTAACACACAATTCTCAGCCCCCGGCACTGACGTCGCGCGTCGCTACTTCCTTAAAGACTGCGGCTACGGTTTGGGGAAGATGGCGCTGGCCAGTTTGCTGGCCAATGGCGTCTCGCGATCGACTCACGCGACGACGGCAACGGCTCCACTGGCTGTGCGGCAGCCGCATTTTCCGCCGAAAGCCAAACGTGTGATTCAGCTTTTCATGGCTGGAGCTCCCAGTCAGCTTGAGCTGTTCGATCAGAAGCCGCTGCTCACAAAGCTGGAAGGAAACCCGCTCCCGCCATCGGTGATTGGCGATCAACGTTACGCGTTTATCCGATCCGACGCGTCCGTTCTGGGGCCTCGATTCAAGTTTCAAAAGCACGGAGAAAGCGGCACCGAAATTTCTGATGCGCTGCCGCACCTGTCGAAAATCGTCGACGACATCTGCCTGGTTCGGTCTGTCCATACGGACCAGTTCAACCATGCACCAGCGCAGCTCTTCTTCAACACGGGTTTCGGCCAACCAGGTCGACCGAGTCTCGGATCGTGGGTGTTATACGGGCTGGGCGCTGAAACCGAGAACCTGCCGGCTTACGTGGTGATGACAAACGGCGGCGGGCTCAGCGGCGGCGCGGCGCTCTGGTCCAGCGGCTTTCTGCCGACGCTTTACGCGGGCACTCCGTTTCGCAGCCAGGGGGATCCGATCCTTAATGTTTCGACACCGAAGGGAATCAGCGAGCGGCAGCAACAGGCGACCTACTCGCTGATTAACGATCTGAACCGCGAGCGTCTGGGGGCCGTCGGTGATCCGGAAATTGCGACACGCATGGCGTCTTTCGAAATGGCGGCTCGATTGCAGACTTCCGCGCCTGAGTTAATGGACCTGAGCAGCGAAACGAAAGAAACGCTCGACCTCTACGGCGTCGATCCGACGAAGCCGTCATTTGCACGATCCTGCCTGCTCGCCCGCCGAATGATTGAACGCGGAGTTCGATTTGCCAACGTGTATCACAACGGCTGGGACGCTCACAGCAATGTCGAAGGCAACATCCGCAGTAACACTCAGGCAACCGATCAGGCCAGCGCCGCACTGATTATCGACCTGAAACAGCGAGGTCTACTGGAAGACACGCTCGTTGTCTGGGGCGGCGAATTTGGTCGCACGCCGATGGTTGAAACCAATCCCGCATTAGGTCGATCGCTCGGACGAGACCATCACCCGCAGGCCTATACTGTGTGGATGGCCGGTGGCGGAATTCGGTCGGGCCTGGCGATCGGCCGGACCGACGAATTCGGGTTCAACATCGTGGAAGATCCCATCCACGTCCACGACCTTCAAGCCACCATGCTGCACTGCCTGGGCTTTGATCATGAAAGGCTTACCTACCACCATGCCGGTCGCGACTTTCGCCTGACCGATGTGCACGGGCATGTCGTCCGGAAAATTCTGAGTTGACGAGATGTTGAAACGGTGTGCCACTGGCTCTGCCAGTGCCGTCCGCAATCGGAGTTTGCAGGAGACTCCGCACTGGCAAAGCCAGCGGCACGCGCGCCGAACAGGTGACACATCCGACCTGAAGGGACAATGCGGCGGCGAGATGCACTCTATGTTTCTGAAGCCGTCTGGACCGTGACCATCTCGTAATACTTTCCGTCCTTTTTCATCAGTTCAGCGTGAGTTCCAATTTCCGTGATACGACCCGCTTCGATGACGGCGATCCGGTCTGCGTGGGCGATCGTGCTCAGGCGGTGTGCGATCACGAAGCTCGTTCGATTCTTCATCAGCTCGGTCAAGCCCGCCTGGATGAGTCGTTCGCTTTCCGTGTCCAGGTTACTGGTTGCTTCGTCAAGAATCAGGATTTTCGGATCAGCAAGCACCGCTCGCGCGATGGCCACTCGCTGACGCTGGCCGCCGCTGAGCCGCACTCCCCGTTCACCAATCAGCGTGTCGTAGCCATTAGGCAGGCTTTCGATAAATTCACGAATGTTGGCTACTTCAGCCGCGTGGTGGATGTCCGGCTCAGTAGCATGCCGGCCTCCGTAGCCAATGTTGTCGGCAATTGTTCCATCGAAGAGAAAAACATCCTGTTCGACGATTCCGAGCAGCCGACGGAAACTTTCAATTTCAAGTTCAGAAACATCACGACCATCAAGCAGCACCTGTCCCTCCGTTGGTTCGTAAAATCGAGCCACCAGATTTGACAGCGTCGTTTTGCCCGCGCCGCTCGGCCCGACAAAAGCAATCGTTTCGCCCGCCAAAACGTCTAACGAGACATCCTTTAATGCAAAGTCGTCCGAATTCGGATAACGGAAACTGACATGTCGCAACTCGACGCGACCTTTCACCTCGTCCTTTTTCACTACTGCCGAGTCAACGTCTGATGTTTCACGAGGTTCGTCGAGCAGGTCAAGAATTCGATCGAGTCCTGCCAGTCCGTTCTGCAACTGAGCGGCACTTTGAGCGAGTTCTGAAACAGGCCCCAGCATCATCAGCAGGTAAACAAGAAACATCATCAGGTCGCCCAGGGTAAGCACATCGTCCAGCACCCGCCAGCCGCCATAGACCAGCAGGATTGCACTGGCCGTTGGTATCAGCGTCGACCAGACAACCTCGATCGTTCGCGTCAGCCACCAGGCATAAAGTTGCCGACGCCCCATCAAATGGTTGCCTCGCATCACGCGGTTGGTTTCGCTGCGCTGACGACCGAAGGCTCGGACGACTCGCATGCCACCAAAAGATTCCGTGACCAGTGCATCGACTTCTTCGCGCTGAGCACGCACTCCGCGATGTTGAGGGCGAATTCTGCCAATCCAGGCTTTGTGAGTCAGGTAAACAATCGGCATGATCACAATCGCTCCGAAAAGCAATCGCCAGTCGACCAGTGCCAGAATCACCAGCGTCCCTGTCAGCTGCACGACGGCCTTCCACGGGTTGTAAATCAACCCGAAAAGCAGATCGCCGACACTCTCGGCGTCCTGCCGGACGATGCTCGCAGCGCCGCCGGACTTCAATTCCTGAACCCGATGCAGCGGCAGCCGGATCGCGTGCTCAAACGTCCGCTTTCGTACAGCCATCCGAAGCAGCATCGTGATTCGAGTCGCGTGCCAGCGTCCCCAGATGTGAACACCAACTCTGAAGAAGGTCAGCAGCAGGACTCCAGTCGTCGTGCCAAGCAGCAGAGCGTTTCTTTCCTGAGGCAGCCATTCCGGAAAACGTGTTGGCAACGGTTTATCGGCCAGCACATAGTCAACGACAAACTTTGTCGCCGCTGGTGGAACCAACGCAAGCACTGTCGCCAGGGTCACAGTCGTCAACGAAGCAGCCACTGCCCAGCGATGTGGTCGCAACAATTTCAGAAAGCAGACAATCAGCTCTTTTGCCGGTCGGTCAAGAGTTTGAGGTTTCTTCGAATGTTGCCCCTCTCCGCTCGCTCCGGCGTCATCCCTGGACCGCTCAAACTGTCGGCGGCTCGTTTCAAATCGTCCGGGCATCATGTCTCTCGGTACTGGCAATTGGGAATTTCGCTTTCTGATCCTGCTCATGATTAAACGGTTTGCAGGCACAGGGCAATCGCTTGAAGTTTGAAGCAATCAAAACGCGAGGAAAACAGGGGGAGTTGTGGGTGGGCGCTGTCGTGGATGTTCCGATGAGAGGTACTTAAGTTTCTGGCCCGCATCCGTTGGTTCATTTGTGCTGGCCTGGAGCGATGCTCCTGATTGCTTTCAGCCGGGGGACGTTGCCAGATACCCTACCGACCGTAAAGGCTGTTCCTGAAAGTCGATAGGGATTTCGAATGTCATTTCGCTTGTGTCTGTTTGCTGTTTGTATTGCCGTTTTGAGTGGATGTCCGCTGTTTGCTCAGGATTCGACGAATTCCCGGAGTCCTGAGAAACCGGTTGCTGTTGGACCAGTGGATGATCAGCCGACGGACGTTGGCACCAACGAAAAAAATGAAAAGGAAGAGCCGAAGTGGTCGGTTGAGGAACCACCGGGGCCTACCTCTCAGCAGGTGATTGACGTTTCTGAGGGAACGTGGGTTTCGGTTGATGTTCACCCGAGCGGCAACGAGATCGTCTTCGACTTGCTTGGCGATCTGTACGTGATGCCGATTTCGGGAGCGGACGGTGCTGAACGAAGTCCGGAGAAGTTGACGTCAGGAATTGCCTGGGACTTTCAGCCTCGTTTCAGTCATGACGGCAACTGGGTTGCCTTTACCAGTGACCGTGACGGCAGGAGTGACAAATCCGGTGACAATATCTGGATCATCGAACGAAACACGAAAGAGCTTCGGCAGGTCACGAATGAGGCTTTTCGGTTGCTTAACGGACCGGCGTGGTCGCCCGACGATCAATACATTGTTGCCCGCAAACATTTCACCAGTCGGCGTTCATTGGGCGCGGGCGAAATGTGGATGTACCACCGCGATGCCGCGGCTCTCGATGCAATGGCCGGCGTGCAGCTGACGAAGCGGCCTAACGATCAGAAGGATGTCAACGAGCCGGTGTTCTCGCCCGATGGTCGATACCTGTACTACTCGCAGGATTCCTCACCCGGCGACTCCTTTCACTATGACAAAGATTCGAACGGCGAGATTTACACGGTCAAGCGACTCGACCTGGAGAAGGGAGAAACCGAAGCTTACATCACAGGCCCGGGCGGAGCGTGTCGACCGACGCCGTCGCCCGATGGAAAACTGATCGCCTTCGTCCGTCGACTTGGCCCGAAGGCCGGGTTGCATTTATTCGATACGGAGTCAGGATCGGTCCGGCTGATTTACGATCGTCTCGAACGGGACATGCAGGAAGCGTGGGCGATTCACGGTGTCTATCCAGCATTTGCCTGGATGCCCGATGGCAGGTCGATCGTGCTCTGGGCCAAAGGAAAGATCCGGCGTATCAATGTTTCTGACGGATCCGAAACCGTTATCCCGTTCCGCATTAAAGACGAGCGAACGATTACGGAAACGGTCCGGTTTCCCATCGAAGTTGCTCCGGATGAATTCGACGTGAAGATGCTTCGCTGGGTGAGCACTTCGCCAAATGGCAAACAGGTCGCGTTTCAGGCACTGGGGCAGATCTATGCTCGAAACCTGCCAGACGGCGAGCCGCAGCGGCTGACCACACGGGATGACGAATTCGAGTTTTGTCCGAGCTGGTCACGAGATGGCAAGCAGATTGTCTACACAACCTGGAACGATCGAACGCTCGGTTCAATTCGCATCGCTTCGGTCGAGAACCCTCAGAACAATCGGCAAGTGACGGTCCGGCCTGGCCACTACGTCAATCCAGTCCTGTCGCCCGATGGCAAAACGATTGTCTATGAAAAATCCAGCGGAGGTCGGCTGAGGTCACCGCTGTACTCGCACGAGCCGGGCGTTTACCGGGTTTCGGTCAACGGCGGGCAGCCTGTTTTGGTTTCTCGTGGAGGAAGTAGTCCACAGTTTGGGGAAGCCTCAGACCGAGTTTTTCTGCAACGTTCGAAATCAGAGAAGGACGCCGACAACCTGACGCTCTACTCAGTGGATCTGGACGGGCACGAAGAACGCGAGCATTACTCCAGTCAATGGGCGACTGACTATCGAGTTTCGCCGGACGGGAAGCACATCGCCTTTGTGGAGCGGTTCAACGTTTATCTGGCTCCGTTTGTGAAGGCCGGATCGCCGATCAGCATCGGGCCAAAGTTTCAGGGACTGCCTGTCAGCAAATTGAGCGTTCAGGCTGGTGACTGGCTGCACTTTTCCGGTGACAGTCAAACGCTGCACTGGTCGCTCGGGCCGGAGTTACTCACCAGTCGAATCAGCGATGCCACCGTTGCGCTCAAGGAAGGTGAGAAACGTCCGGAACCAACATCAATCAACATTGGATTCAAAGCGAAGCATGCCAGACCGAAAGACATATTTGCGCTGATCGGTGGTCGCATCGTCACGATGGGGCCAGCGGGTGTCATCGAAAATGGAGTGATTATCGTCGAGGGCAGCCGGATTAAAGCTGTCGGAACGCGAGACAATCTTCAAATCCCGGCAGGTATTCGAGTTCTCAACGTTGCTGGCCAGACGGTGCTGCCTGGCTTTATCGACACGCACGCTCACGGGGCGCAGGCGACGTCGGGGATCACTCCGCAACGGAACTGGGTGGACTTCGCCCGGCTGTCTTTTGGAGTGACGACAATCCACGACCCGTCGAACGACACGCAGGTCATCTTCGCCGCGAGTGAGCTGACAAAAGCAGGACGCATCGTGGCGCCGCGAACATTCTCAACCGGCACGATCCTTTACGGAGCTGCTGGCAGTTTCAAAGCGGAGATTGAAACGCTGGACGATGCGATGTTTCATCTGAAGAGAATGAAGGCGGTCGGAGCATTCTCGGTGAAGAGTTACAACCAGCCTCGGCGCGATCAGCGGCAGAAGGTCATCGCCGCCGCTCGTGAACTGGAGATGATGGTCGTGCCCGAGGGCGGTTCGACGTTCATGCACAACATGACAATGATCATCGATGGCCACACCGGTATCGAACACACGCTGCCTGTTCAGAGTGTTTATGACGATGTGATGGACCTCTGGCGGAACACAAAGGTGGGTTACACGCCGACGCTCAGTGTTGCGTACGGTGGGATTTCTGGAGAACAGTTCTGGTACGAACACGACGATCTGTGGAAGCACGAGCGGCTGAAGACGTTCATCCCGCCGCATATTCTGAACCCGCGTTCGCGCCGTCGTGAGAAGTCGCCGTTGGAAGATTACAACCACATTCGCGTCGCCGAGATCGCAAAGCAGGTTGTTGATGACGGAGGGCTTGTGCAGGCCGGCGGCCACGGGCAGCTCAACGGAATCTGCACCCACTGGGAATTGTGGAGTTTCGTGCAGGGTGGCATGACACCGATGCAGGCTCTGGAGTGCGGAACGCTCAACGGTGCAAAGTACATCGGACTTGATCGCGATCTCGGTTCGCTCGAAGTCGGGAAGCTCGCGGATATTCTGGTGATGGAGTCAGGTGCTGATCCGGTTGCCAGAATTCGAGACTCTGAACGAGTTCAACTCACGATTGCCAACGGTCGAATTTTCGATGCGAAAACGATGACCGAACACAACAGCGACCACTCGCCCGACTTCTTCTGGAAGCATGTCGGAAACGGCATCAGCTACGCCTTGCCCATTTCAACCGGCTGTAGCTGCGGTCGGTCTGCGAATTAACGCGACAGTTACGTCAGCTCGTGAATCGGTTCGCCAAAAGGAAGAATTGGCATGGGGCGACCGCTGTAGTCCGGGTATTCGTGGGCGGGGTTGATGCCGAGGTGGTTGTAGATGGTTGCCCAGAAGTCGCAGGGGGTCAGCGGACGCTCGTGAGGATGTTCGCCTTTGGAGTTCGTCGAGCCGATAACCTGGCCAGTTCGCATTCCGCCACCTGACACAAGAACGGACATCGCCTGAGGCCAGTGGTCTCGGCCTGGTTGATCGACTCCGGTTTGCGATCCTTTTGTGACGCTGATACGCGGCGTTCGTCCGAACTCGCCGGTTACGACGAGCAGGACTTTCTTATCGAGCCCTCGGTCGTAAAGGTCTTCAATCAGCGTCGCGATCGCTCGGTCGAGAATCGGCAGCCGGACTTTCGCATCGTCGAAGAGATGGCAATTGACGGCGTGCGAGTCCCAGTTGTAGGTGCCGTTTTTCAGCCACTCGACACCGCTCTTGTACGGGTTTTCCATGACCATCGTGACGAACTTGGAGCCGGCCTCGACCAGACGGCGAGCCAGCAAAGCTCGCTGCCCCCAGCAGTGTCGACCATATTTGTTGCGCAGCTCGTCTGGTTCTTTGGAAAGGTCAAAGGCATCGCGGGTGCGATTATTCGTAATCAGACCAACGGCCTTTTCGTGGAAGCGATCCTGCGCACCCATCAATCCGGTCTGGTCTATGTCCCGTCGCAGACGATCAAAGCCGGCCAGCAGTGTTGCGCGGTCATCGAGTCGACCTTCGACATCTTTTGAGAGAGCGACGTTCTTGACCTCGAACTTTTCGTCGTCCGGATTTCCGGGCACGGTGAACGGCGTATATGACGGGCCGAGATATGCTGATCCCATTGCGAAGACGTCAACGCCGTGGCGTCCGTTCGGAGCGTTGCAGATGTAATTCGGAATGCCGACATCGCGATGCTCGAACCACTTGGAAACAATCGAACCGACAGCCGGTGCGTCGTTCACGGTGTTGACAGGTGTCTTGGGAATGCGGCCCGTCATGAACCGTTTGTGACCGCCGCCGTGGTCGGCAAAGTTGTGCGCAATAGATCGGATGATGTTGTATCGATCGGCCGTGCGAGCCAGACGCGGCATGAGTTCGCAGATGGACAACCCGTCGACGTTCGTGCTGATCGGGTTAAAGATACCTCGATAGTCAGCCGGAGCGTCCGGCTTCATATCGAACGTCTCCATATGTGGAGGTCCGCCGGGAAGCCAGACGAAGATCACGGATGTGTCCGGATCATCGAACGCAGGTCCTGCAGCAGCCTTGGCCTTCAGAAACTCGCCGAGCGAAATTCCGCCCAGGCCCAATGTGCCAATCTTCATGAAGTCTCGACGGGAAACCGGTCCCGAACATTTCTTCCTGAAAAGATCACTCATCATAAATCTCACGATTAACTGGCAGGGAGTGTGGGCAGGAGTGGTTGACTTCGCCCGGTGGGAAGCCCCCCCGGTATATCCCGGAAATGGCCGCAAGGCAATATTGCGGGAGCTGGTTCGTGGACGCTGCATTGTCCGCAGGGGCGCCGAGACGCACCCTGCGCAATGCTCAAAAACTCAGAAGTTACTTCGGCAGCCACTGTACGGCGTCAATGATGACGTAGCCGTCAGTCGACTTGTTGGAAATCGACACGGTAGCCGGAGTGTCTGCAGAGAAATCGAATTCGCCCAACGAGACGAATAGTTTGTCAATCGGCGGGACTTTTTTCTGGTTGACCAGAATCGTTTTTTCGCCTCCCGAGTGACGAACAACGACCGGCACATTGGTGGCACGGTTGCCATTGTGTGAATAGGACAACTGCACTTCGTAGCGACCGGGTTTGAGTTTCGCTTCGAACGTCGCCACGGACTTACCGTCAGCTTTGTTGCCGTCGTGTCGGTACTCACGCCCGACCCAGCTTCCGGTTGACGAACTGTTTCCCCAGTCGCCGCTGAGTCTGGCGTTCGTATCGTCAACGACGATGCCCTTCAGCGTTGCGGGATCAACTCCAGCTTTGCCGGTGTAGGTGTATTCGTAGCTGAGAACCTGCCCGTCCTTCAGTAAACGTTCCTTGAGCTTTTTGTAATCAACATCCTGGACGGCGATGTCTTCGTTGATCGCCATCGACGCGACGGTGGCTGCGGATTGCCCGAGAATCATAAACACTGGCTCCATGCGGATTGACCCGAAGGCGATGTGAGAACTCGACACACAAACGGGAACCAGCAGGTTCTCGCATTGCTTTTTTTTCGGAAGAATCGAACCCAGCGCGATTTCGTACGGCCCGCGCGTGCTGACGCCGATGTCGCCCTCATTCTGCACGTAGCCTTCCGGGGTCACATAACGTTGCACATTGTGCGAGTCCATTGTGTACGAACCCATGCCGATTGATTCTGGCGTTGGCTTCTTTTTGAGCAGTTCATTTTCGGTCATGACATACTTGCCGACCATTCGACGCGCTTCGCGAACGTAGATTTGATGAGGCCAGTTGCCGTTGTCGGTGAATTCGTCTTTGGCGAGTCCCCACTCAGCAAACTTTGCTCGGACGTCGTCAGGCACTCGCGGGCTGTTCGCCAGGAAGTGCATCAGGCCCTGCTGGTAGACTTCGTGCTCTTTGATGATTTCCAGCCGGCGTTCATACGATGCTTCAGGGTAGTCGTAGTTGAAGCCGATGTTGTCTGTGCTGAACGGACCGTGGTTGTTGGTGTCGGTTTTGTGATTCGGGATCGGATCGAACTTGTTGAACCCTTCACGCCAGCCAGCTTCGAGCACTCGAACCAGCAGCTCGTACTGGTTCGCGTCGTAACCATCGGGTTTCGGGAAGGGAACGCGGTTCTTCGGATCATTCGTCAGGCACATGCGGAAACAGTAGGCCTGAACCCGGTGGTCGGCCTCGCCAAACTTGCCGGGGGAATCAGGGCTGATTCGCGGCAGCAGTCCACTCGATGGGTCACCGGGTACGACATAGGGGCTGATCGTTTTTTTCAGTACTCCAAAGTGGTGCCCGTGGTGAAGGACGCCTGTCTGAATTCCGTTCCAGTCTTCACCGTACTGAGCACGCGATTCGCGACCAACGTGGTAGTCTACCTCGGCCGTTGCCAGCAGGTCGCCTTCGTATGTTGCATCGATAAATATCCTGCCGTTGCAGATTCTGCCGCTCAGCATTCTGATCGAGGAAATGCGACCGTTGGATTTGGTGACGCCGTTCTCCCGGTTCAGCCACTCGTCTCGGAAGACCGGGATTTCGTATTCCGTCACGAGTTCGTCAAATACGTTTTCAGCGACGTGTGGTTCGAAGATCCACATTGTGCGAAGTTCGCCGTCAATCGCCGCGGCGCCTTGCCCTTTGTTTCCGTACTCCGAACGCTTCTGCCATTTCCAGGCGTCGTCTGCTTGATAGTGCTTCCAGACTCGGTGATAGAAGTCGCGAGCAAGTCCGCCGATGACGGACTTGTTTCCGGTGTCCGTCCAGCCGAGCCCGCCGCTTGACAGACCTCCCAGATGTTTATCCGGGCAGACAATCACCACGGAATGCCCCATTTTCTTCGCTTGGACGGCCGCGATGACTCCGCCGGATGTTCCGCCGTAAACGACGACGTCTGACGTGGTTGCTACTGAGTTGCCTTGTGCAAAGGTGGCCGTGGTGGCAGCGATCGTCGCGATGAAAGTCAGCAGGGGTTTTATCAGTGGGCGTTGCATATTCTGCTCCAATAATTGGTTCTGTGAGTTGGGGTTCCATTCGACTTCCGGTTCGCTCGTCGTGGCAACTCGTTTCGTCATTGTCTGGCTACATGAGAATCCCGTCGACGGGTTCTAGTTTTGGCGGCAGGTCGGTTTCGCCGAGCTGTTCGCGCATGTCGATTTCGATAGTTCGGCAGAGAGCTGTCATGGGGGTATCAGAGAAGCGGCCTTCGAACGGATCTTCGTTGAACTCGCCGACTCGCATCAGGACGTAGAAAACGTAAGAGACCATCGTCGCCAGCGGGATGACCATCCAGGCACTGTCGACTTTCTCCAGCTCAGTAATCATGCCTGACGGAAGCAGAGTCACGAACAGAAAGAGAAAGACGCGAGGGAAGTAATCGTACTGGCGGGGCAGGGGGGTATTCTTGATTCGTTCGGCTTTGCCTTGCAGGTCGTAGAACGAGGTCAGCGTTTCATCCAGGATTTCAAGATACCGGGACTCAATGATGATTCCCTGCCTGCGTCCATCTGCAAGTCGCAGACCCTGTTTCTGGACAAGCTGCGTGGCATGATTCTTTCGAGCCATCACCCAGTTGAATTCCTCAGTGCTCAGCAGCGGTTTGATTTCGTCCCAGGTCGTCTCTTTGCGAAGCTGCAGACGCAGTGCGTTGATCCACGCAATGTGCCGATAAATCGCTTCCTTTTGAAATGCGGAGACCTTGTCGGCGGACTCGTCGGATAACGACGTGAGCGACGCGATCTGCCGACCAAAGGTGCGGCTCGAATTAACAATGCCGCCCCAGATTTTGCGAGCTTCCCACCAGCGGTCGTAAGCTGAGTTGTTGCGAAATGCCAGAAAGATCGCCAGAGCCGTCGCGAGCATTGCGACGACGCCGAATGGCAGGTGGATTAACAGTCCCCCGAGGTACCCGCCTTCCTCTGCCCGCTGCATCAGATAGACGAGTGACGACAGGCCGCTGATGTAGGCGAGAAAACCTTTCGATTTGAACAGGACGCGGCGCCAGCGCAAATGTTTTCGAACGATCATTTCTCAACGCGACTTTCAATAAGTGGTAATGGCGAGCCTTGCCAAAGGAACCGGGAATCAGCCGAGCAGAATTGCCAGTGTGTCTTCGTCGGAGGATTCAGCGATCCACTTCAAGCGGTCGCGGTCAATTTTTCCGGAACCGGTTGAAGGCAGTTTTGGCAGGATACCGAATTCCTGCGGAACCATATAAGCCGGGAGTTCCCGTTCGGCCAGGGCTTTTAGTTCGAGTTCGATTTCGTCGCTCTCCAAGTCAGCATTCAGCGTGACGAATGCATAGACTGTCTGCCCCGATTCAGGATCGTCAATGCCCACGACGCAGGCCTGACTGACCTTGGGATGTTTCTGAAGAACGACTTCCACTGCCGCTGGCGAGATGTTGCTTCCTCCGTGGATAATGATGTCTTTCTTACGGCCTTCCAGCGAGATGTAGCCGTCGTCGTCGATGCGGCCAATGTCTCCGGTGCGAATCCAGCCGTCGCGCATGACTCGTCGAGTCGCGGCGGTGTCATTCCAGTAGCCGTCCATCGCGAAAGGGCTTCTGACGGCGATTTCACCAGACTCGCCCCACGGCACGTCGCGACCTTTCGCGTCGATGATGGAAAGTTGAACGCCGTAATAAGGCAGCCCGATCGACCCCGGCTTTTTACGTCCGTACGGAGGGTTGATGGCGTACATGCCGGTTTCCGTCATGCCGCATTGTTCGGTCAGCTCGATGCCGGTGATCTCGCGGAACTTTTCAAACAGATCTGCTGGAACGTAATCGCCGCCGCAGATGCACAGCCTCACGCTGTCGAGGTCTTCAGGTTTCAGGTCACGATTGAACAGAATTTTCCGCAACGCGCCGGGAAGCAACGCGAGGATTGTTGTGTTGGAGTTTTGACGCAAAGCCTGCAGGTAAGTATCCGGAGCAAAGCCGCTCAGCAGGACAACGGTTGCTCCGGCCGCGAGTGACGGCAGCAATTGAGTTCTCAACGCCATGGGCCTTGAAACGGGAGCGGCGATCAGAGTGACATCGTCGGCGTTGATACGAAGGACGGCTCCAGCTTTGCTGATGCTGCTGGCAACGCAGTCCCGAGTCAGCGTCACTCCTTTCGGACGAGCGGTCGTTCCTGATGTGTAAAACACGAGGCAAACATCGTCGCCGCGCAGGTCATCGTGCAACGATTCGGTTGGCCGGGTCGCCAGCAGGTGTCGAAACGGCTGATAGCCATCATTCCTGCCGGGGCCAGTAAACAGCCGAATTTCGACGTCGCTGAGTGCGTCGCATTTGCCCATGTCGTCAATTCGGCTTCCGTCAACGACCACCGCTTTGGCTCCACTATGACGAAGCGCGTAGTTGATCAATGCGGAGTGGTATCGAACGTCGAGCGGGACGATTGTGAATCCTGCGTGAAAACCGGCAACGTACAGTGCGACCAGTTCAGGGCAGTTGGGGAGCAGAGTGACAACTCGATCGCCGGATTCGACGCCGGCCGATCGAAGATTTCGAGCAATGCGTAATGCCCGCCGCTTCAGTTCTCCATAAGTCCACGTCGTATCACCGTGAACAATCGCCGCTTGATCGGGGGTGTTTCTGGAGAGTGCAAGCATCAGAAAGAAAGGCTCCATCCCGGCTGCACGCGGCTGGAAAGGGTGGCAGTTAAGTGGTCAACGGAGTGTTCTGGGCAGAAATGAAAGACGCCGAGAGGCTGTCTCTCAGGATCGCGTCTGAAGTCATTCAGTCTGACCCTGTCGAGAGCTTTTTCGGAAAACTTCCTTAGTTGTCAGTCGAGGATTCTTTTTGTCCCTTGAACAGTTTTCGTTCGATTCGCGGCAGGAAGGGCGTCCAGTGCGACTCTCCGTTCGGGTCGTCCGCGATTGTGTGGACGAATTCGTAGGCCTTGGCGTCGAGATTGTCGATCTGGTGAAGCACGGCGGCTTCGGGTGTCATGGGGAGTCTCGGGCTACCGTGCGCGTACGAGCCATGATGGCTGAGAATCATGTGCTTGATGCGGAGTTCCAGTTCGCGCGGAAAAGTCTCGTTCAGCATGCGTTCGGTGTCTGAAATTTTTTCGGTCACCATCTCGACGGCAATCGACATGTGCCCGAGCAGTTGCCCTTCGTCCGTGTAGACAAATGCGTTTTCGAAATCCATCTCGCGGATTTTGCCGAGATCGTGCAGAAAAACTCCGGCCTTCACCAGATCGAAATCAATGGCCGGGTACAGATCGCGGATTCGGTCAGAGACTTCGAGCATGTTGCAGATATGTTCGACAAGTCCGCCCGGGTAGGCATGGTGAGCCTTCACGCCGGCTCCCGTGCGCAGCATTTTCTGAACGATGTCGTCATCGAGCAGGAAACATTCCATCAGCGTGCGAACAGGAACGGTCTCGATAGCGAGCAGGATTTCGCGCATCCGCTCGAACATCGTATTTACATCCTGAGGCGGTTGAAACTCGAAGTCTTCGGTGTTCAGGCCGGCAGAATCAATCCGATCGACTCGGGTCAGAATGGCCTGGAGACCGCCCTGGAAAACCTGCACCTTGCCACGGACATGCACGAAGTCGCCTGCATCGAAGTCGGCGCAGGTTTCCTCAGTGACATTCCACATGAGGCCGCTGACCGTGCCGGTGCGGTCTCGCAGTTGAGTCAGCAGGTAAAGATTCGCGTTACGGTTGGCTCGGAGCTGCTTATCCGCCAGCAGGTACACCTCTTCAATAGTGTCTCCGTCTTTGAGTTCCTCAATAAACTGTCTCGCCATCAGTTGACTCGCGTTCTAAGTATCGGTCGTCGATTTCTGCGATGCGTCTTGCCGGGCAGAAATCGAATCGTTCTGAAAGTTGGGTCAGTGCGGAGGATGCCGGTGAATGATCGCCTGGCAAAGCCGCGTCCGGAATGTTTGGGAGACAGAGTCTGACAAGTCTGTCGCCAGCTGACGACCGAACCGTCTCAGCTCTCGTTCAGGGCATTTATGATGTCCTGAATTGCTTTGCGGCCATCGGCAAACAGCATCAGCGTGTTCTCGGCAGCGAACAGCGGATTGGGGATTTTCGCGAAGCCGGGGCTGAGACTCCGTTTGACAACGATGACCGTTCGCGATTTGTCGGCATCAATGATGGGCATCCCGGCGATAGCACTTTGCGGGTCGGTCCTCGCGAGCGGGTTGACGACATCGTTGGCTCCCAGAACGATCGTCACGTCGGCCTGTTCCATCGTTGGGTTGATTTCGTCCATTTCGCGAAGCGCTTCGTAGGGCACGTCGGCTTCGGCCAGTAGAACGTTCATGTGACCTGGCATTCGACCGGCGACCGGATGAATTGCAAAATCGACTTCGATCTGCCTGGCGACAAGTATCTTGCGAAGATCGCTGACGGTGTGCTGCGCCTGAGCGACGGCCATGCCGTAGCCCGGCACGATGACCACTCGGCTGGCGACGTCCAGCAGCATCGCGACCTCTTCAGCCGAAGTGGATTTGACATTTGCATAGACGTCGTCGGCGTTCAGCGTGCTGCCGGAACTTCCCATCGTTCCGAACAGGACATTGGGAAGTGAGCGGTTCATCGCGACGCACATAATCCGAGTCAGAATCAGACCGGACGCTCCAACCAGCGAGCCTGAGATAATCAGCACAGTGTTCGACAGAACGAAACCTGTGGCTGCTGCCGCGAGTCCTGAATACGAATTCAAAAGTGCAATGACGACGGGCATGTCCGCGCCGCCGATCGAAACAACGAGCGTTACTCCGAGAGCAAGTGCCAGCGCTGAAATACCCCAGTAGGCGACGACAGTCATCGTCGAGCCATCACCATTGGCCATGAAAACGGTCAGGCCGATGCACGCAAGAACCAGAAGTGCGTTGACAATCTGCTGTGCGGGAATCCTGATCTCGTCTAGCTTGCGGAACTCTTTCAGTTTCCCCCAGGCAATCAGACTGCCGGAAAACGTGACGGCTCCGATCATTCCCGACAGAGCTGTTGCAACCAGTGTGTCCGCACCGAACGAGTCGGTTTGCACCAGGTTCGCACCGGCGACCAGCGTTGAAGCGGCACCGCCAAAACCATTGAACAGAGCGACCATCTGAGGCATTTCGGTCATCTGAACGCGGATGGCGAACACTGCTCCGATGACCGTCCCGACGACGAGGCCTCCGACGATCAGGCGGTAATCCAGTCCGGCGTCAAACAAAGTGACAACGACGGCGACCAGCAGCCCGCAGGCACCCAGCAGGTTGCCTCGAACCGCCGACCGGGGGCGCGTCAGCCCTTTGAGGCCGAGGATGAACAGGATGGCCGAAACAAGATAGGCCAGTTGAACCAGTCGGGGATCCACGTTCGTGTCCTTCGCGTGGTTGGTGGTTGGTGGTTGGTGGTTGGTGGTTGGTGGTTGGTTCGAAACAGGTGTCAATCTTTGCGGCGGAACATGCCCAGCATTCGATGTGTCACCATGAAGCCTCCGACGACGTTGATCGTCGCCAGCGTGACGGCGACGCAGCCGAGAATTTTCGGCAGCATCGAGTCTCCCGAACCGGCGGCCAGTACCGCGCCAACCAGTGCGATTCCGGAGATCGCGTTGGAACCTGACATCAGCGGTGTGTGCAGCGTTGGGGGAATTTTTGTGATGACCTCAACGCCGATAAAGACGGCCAGAACAAACACCGTCAGCAGCAGCATGGCCGTGTCTGGACCAATCGAAGCAGCGCCGGTTGAAGCTTCTACAAGTTTAGCGACAGGCTCGCTCGCGAGCAGAAAGTTCATATTAATTCTCCGTGTTGATGACCTGGTCCGTCACGAGGCTCAGCTGAAACGGCCAGCCAGTTCTGTGTTAATTCTGCTCTGCCGATTTCTGCGTCACGGATTCATCAATTGGCTCAGGTGTTTCTTTCGCTGCATCGTCAGCCGGAGCATCAGTCGAGGAATCGTCAAGCTTCGGAAGTCCCAACGCCTCGCGAACTCGCGCGTTCACGACTTCTCCACCGTGTGTCACCAGCGTTTCGCGGAGAATTTCGTCGTCCGACTTTCCGTCAGGTTTTCCATCCTTGAGCAGATGCAGCAGGAACGTCGTGATGTTTCGACCGTACATCTGACTTGAGTGATAAGGCACGGTGGCTGGTACGTTGATTGTTCCGTCAATGGTGACGCCGTGTTGCACGGTGATTTCGCGAGGTTTGGTCAGTGCGCAGTTGCCGCCGAATTCTGCCGCGAGGTCGATGATGATCGAGCCGTTCGGCATGTGCTCAACCATTTCTTTGGTCACCAGCACGGGAGCTTTGCGTCCCGGAATCGCCGCCGTCGTGATGATCACGTCGCTCTCCTGAATGACGCTCATCATGGCCTGTCGCTGCCGCCGGTAAAAATCCTCGTCCATTTCCTCGGCGTAGCCACCGGATTTTTTGTCTTCAGTTTTGACCAGTTCGATTTCCAGAAACTTTGCACCAAGGCTGAGCACTTCTTCCTTTACAGCTGGCCGAACGTCGTACGACCAGACGACCGCTCCCAGACGCTTCGCCGTGGCGATGGCCTGTAGACCGGCGACGCCTGCTCCGAGTACGAAAAACCTCGCGGGAGCGATCGTTCCCGCAGCGGTCATCATCATCGGGCACATTCGAGGGAGCTGAGCGGCTGCCGTGAGCACCGCTTTGTAGCCAGCAATCGACGCCTGAGACGACAGCACGTCCATACTCTGAGCCCGAGTGATTCGCGGCAGCAGTTCCAGTGCGTACGAGGTAACGCCTCTGTCAGCCAGATTCTGCATGATCCCAGCGCCGAGCAGGGGATCGCACATGCCGATCAGCGTTTGTCCTGCGTGAAGCCGATTTCGATCATCCGCGCCGGCTTCAACATTCGCACCTGCGGTTCGTACCTGCAAAATGATTTGTGCACGCTTGAAAATGGCGTCGCGATCGGCAATCAACTCCGCCCCGGCGGACACGTACTCATCATCGGCGTAACCAGCTGGAGTTCCGGCTCCCGTTTGAACAAGGACTTTGACGCCAGCTTTCTTCAGCGCCGCGACGTTCGCCGGTGCAATCGCCACGCGTCGCTCATCAGGGAAATTTTCGGCGGGGACTCCTACGAATTTCGTTGGAGTCGGCTGGCTTGAAGAGTCATCCTGCGACATCGTGTCTGCTTTCCAATCCGTCGCTTCCGAAGCGGGATTCATTTCCCGCAGAATCCGTCAATGCGCTACCAGTTGAACGGGCCGTATTCTGCTCAAGGTTGGTTATCACACACACATTGACTTTGTCGGAGTATGGCGGATCGGAGTCCCGTCGCAAGTCTGCCAACTTGTCGCTAAGGCACTGGAAATTGTTACCTGCCAGCGGCCTTCAGTGCTCGTTCGATGGCGTCGACATCGTAGACGCAACCACCCCAGGTGCCGCCTCCGAACTTCTGCAGAAGTGCCCACAATCGAGTGTCATCGGGCAGGTCCGGGTCGGCAGCGAGTGAAGTGTCTGCCGGGCGTTCGGCGAGAATTTTCGCTCCTTCTTCCGGAGAAAATTCGCGCTCGCCATCACCGATGAAATTGATCGAACCTTCGAGGGTGTTTCGGTTGATCTCGATCCGAATCCGGTCGCCGTTGCGAATCCTGCCGACCGGTCCGCCAGCAAGAGCTTCAGGCCCGACGTGGCCGATGCACGCCCCCGTGGAAACTCCAGAAAACCTGGCGTCTGTAATGATCGCGACGTGCTTTCCGAATTTGAGATACTTCAGCGCCGATGTCAGCTGGTAGGTTTCTTCCATGCCGGCGCCCAGCGGACCGCGGCAGATCAGGACGATGATATCTCCGGCCTTGATCTGCCCCTTCTTAATCGCGGCAATAGCGTCCCGTTCGGCGGTGAAGACGCGGGCGCTCCCGGTGTTTCGATAGACGCCGTCTTCGTCGACAACCGTCGGGTCGATGGCTGTGCTTTTGATGACTGAACCTTCGGGAGCGATGTTGCCGACCGGAAAACAAACGGTGCTGGTCAGTCCTCGTTCCTTCGCCTTTTCCGGCGACATGATGACATCGTCCGGGTTGACTCCGTCGCGCTTTGTCAGTTCTTCGCGGAGCGTCGTGCGTCGGTCGGAAGATTCCCACCACTCAAGGACGTCGCCCAGCATTCTTCCTGTGACTGTTAGCGCGTCGAGCTTGAGCAGGCCGAGTGTCCTCAAGTGGAGCATGACTTCCGGCACGCCGCCAGCCAGAAACATCTGCACGGTGGGGTGTCCGACCGGACCGTTCGGCAATACATCAACGAGTCGCGGCACTTGTCGGTTGATGCGGCTCCAGTCGTCGACGGTTGGCCGCTCAAGCCCTGCCGCAAAGGCCGTTGCGGGGATGTGCAGAAGCAGGTTTGTCGAACCTCCGCACGCCGCATGAACGACCATCGCGTTGTGAAGAGAATCAGCCGTGAGAATGTCTCGCATTGTCAGTTGTTGTTTTCGCAGTGCGACGACGGCTCGCGCCGAACGAACAGCGATATCCAGCCAGATCGGTTGACCGGATGGTGCCAGCGCGCTGTGCGGCAGGCACATTCCCATGGCTTCGGCAACAACCTGAGCGGTTGCGGCAGTGCCGAGAAACTGACAGCCACCGCCTGCGCTGCCACAGGCGCGGCAACCTTGTTCGGCGGCATAGTCGAGCGAGATTTCGTCGTGAGCAAACCTCGCCCCGATCGACTGAACCTTACCGGCGTCTTCGGCCTGTCTGGCTGGCAGCGTCACGCCGCCTGGAATGACGACGCAAGGCAGATCGTGCTGACTGGCCAGTGCGAGCATTGTCGCCGGTAGACCTTTGTCGCAGGTTGCGACGCCGAGGACTCCAGTTCTCAGCGGCAGCGACCGAATCAGCCTTTTCATGACAATGGCGGCGTCGTTGCGGTAGGCGAGGCTGTCCATCATCGCCGTCGTGCCCTGGGAACGCCCGTCGCAGGGGTCGCTGCAGTAAGCGGCGAACGGCAGTCGTTCGTGCTGGACGAGTTCGGCGGCGGCGGCCTGCATCAACAGGCCGACTTCCCAATGACCAGTGTGGTAGCCCAACGCGATCGGCTTGCCATCTTCGCCTCGAATGCCGCCCATGGTGCTGAGAATCAGAACCTGATCCCACAGAAGCTGTTGAGGATCCCAGCCCATACCGGCGCTTTGAGTCAGTCCGAACAGATCGCCGCTCGGAGCTTCGCGCAAGAGCTTCTCAGTCAGCGGCAGCGACCCCGTTGGTCCCGCTCCAACAGTTTCAACAGCCATCACGCTGGCGTCGTCGGATTCGACGAGTCTCAGAAAGTCGGTATCCACTGTTCGCTCCTTGAGCCGATGTCAGTTCAGGGCTTCGGCTGATCGTCCTCGTCACGTATGCGGTATTTTTCGAGCATCCAGCCCCAGGTGATGTACTGGAGAATTCCGATGGCGACGACGCCAGCGAGCACCAGCAGAATCAACAGAATGTCAGGGATGACCAGTGAGGCCAGCGCCAGCAGTGCCAGGCCGGAAAGCAGCACAACAGCGAGAGCGACGAAGGTCGCGGTGTTGCGTCGCTGCTGCTCGTACGGATCCTGCGGCATGGTTTACTCGACTGTTTGCAGCGACTTAGGTTGAAAGCAAAGTTCGGAAGCAACCAGTTCGGTCGCCTGTCGCTCTTCGAAAAGTATTTAGCTGAAGAACGTGTTCAGAAAAAAGTTCCGAATTAACAATGCAGAAGTTAAACACAAACCACACAGATCTTTTCATGGGAGATGTTTCTCTGAGGTCTTCGTGCCTCTGCGGCTGGAAATCTTCACAACGAAAACAGGAAGTTGTGTCAGACACATCCTGACAAGTCTTCCCGAGGTGAGTTCCCAGGCTCGTGAGAAAGAATAGAACCACGGAAGAAACGAAAAAACGTGGAATCATTACCCGGCATCTGTGCCTGCTTTCGTCTGTTCCGTGTATTTCGTGGTTGAATCTAATCGTTGTAGTCCGCTGTCGGGGGATCGAATTCAGACCCGATCTTTAACTGCCAGTGAGTTCCTGGAAGTGGCGTTCGAGTTGCTCGTGCCGATAATCAAAACCCTCTTCGAGGTTATCGCGAATCCGCGATGCTGTCATGATCATGCCGGCCACTCCACCCGGCGGCTGAAACTGAATTCGATCAATGGCCACGCATCCGCCACCTTTTCGTGTTTCGAAAAGATGCTCGTGAACCCAGTGCTGGAACGGCCCGGCAATCTGCTCTTCCGTGAATGATCGAGGATCGTCGAACGCAGTCACTTCATGAGTGATTTCACGGACCAGTCCCAAAGCCTGAATTTTGAATTCGACCTTTGATCCTAAGGCGTACCTTTCGGGCGAGTTCGTAAAAAACAGTCCCATTTCTGGCGGGCTGATTTTTTTGATGCCCTCCGGTCGAGCGACCAGGTCGAACACATCTTCAACCGAACACGGCAGTTCGACTCTGGCTTCGAACATTTCCATAAAGCTGCCTTGCTTCTCAACAGTTGCAGGGTGGACACTACCCGCCATTCACCAGTACTGGTGGGCACTGCCGCACCTGCGGTGTGGTTCTTTTGTGGAATCTGCTTTGAAAGCGTTCTCATTCACTCGGTACGAGTTTGAAAATCGCTCCGATCGGCGTTGTGTAGTACAGCTCACCGTTCTGATCTTCACCGAAAGACATGACCGGAAGTTTGGAGCTTGGGATCGTTCGATTCTCGGTCGTCGCTTTCTTCGACCAGTCGTACTTCAATGCGTAGATCACGCCGGTCACATAGTCAGCGTAAACGTAGTAGCCATCGAGATTCGAAATCGCCTTGCCTCGATAAACGTGGCCACCGGTGATTGACTTGCCGTGTTGTCCGCCGATTGTTGGCTGAGTGGCTGGGTCGTGCGGGTACTCCCAGATCGGGTCGATCGTCTTCGAACTGGCTTTGCCCCCGCCTTCGTATGAGTGCAGCCCTTCTCGATTGTTCCAGCCGTAATTGCCGCCCTTTTCGATGATGTCGATTTCTTCCCACAGCTTCTGCCCAACGTCGCCGGCCCAGAGGTGGCCAGTCTTTCGGTCGAATGACATTCTCCAGATGTTGCGAACGCCGTACGCGTAGATTTCGCCTCGCGCGTCTTTGCGACCAACGAAAGGATTGTCTTTGGGAACGGCGTAAGCCTTACCGTCGTCCTGGTGGTCAACGTCGATTCGAAGAATGCTGCCGAGCCATGTTTTCAGGTTCTGGCCGTTCAGATGAGGATCGCCGCCCTTACCGCCATCACCGAGTGCGACGTAGAGCATGCCGTCGGGGCCGAAGACGATCGTCCCGCCATTGTGATTCCAGTAGGGTTGCGGAATGCGCAGAATTTCCTGCTCGGACTTTGGATCGATCCTGTTGGGGTCGTCTTTCGAAACGGTGAATCGCGAAATCACCGACGTCAGCGGGGCCGATTTTGTCGTGTAGTAAATGAAGAGCTGCCCGTTGTCCTTGTACTCCGGGTGGAAAGCCATCCCGAGCAGACCTTCTTCGTTCTGCTTGTCGTTGTAGACGACCTGGTCTTCGATATCGAGAAACGTAATCGACTCTTCAGCTTCTTCGTCATTTTCCAGGATGTGGACAACGCCGAGTTGCGACGCGACAAAGATTCGATCCGATCCGTCGTTCGCATGAGTCACGACGATTGGTCGGCGAATCTCGACTCCAGGAAAGACTCGCCGAACACCAACGCTGATTTCCGAAGTGTTAACATCAGCCGCGACTGACTGGCAATGAGCAGCAGGGCCGAAGACGGCAGCCAGTAGAATGGCTCCGGTGAAAACTGAAAGCATTCGCATGAGGCACCTCTGAAGTTGCAATGAGGATGAACTGGCGGGGCAATTAACGATCGAGCACGCTGGCTGCTCAATGGTCAGCAACCGGGAAGGGGAAGATAGCGGAACCGTCGTCGACTTAAAAACCAGGCAATCGATGCCGCATCGTCAGAACCACTGGCGTTTGTCGACGAGTGTTGCTGGCGGTTTCCCGCTGACGAAACGTCGAATGTTTTCGAGCAGCGTTTCGAGGTGTCGTTCCGCGATGCGCGGAGACGCTGCGGCGATGTGTGGTGTCAGAATCGCGTTTTTCTGTTTCCACAGCCGGTGCTCGGGCGGCAGCGGCTCCGTCTCAAAAACGTCGAGTGCCGCGCCGGCGATCAGCCCGTTCTCCAACGCGGAAGTTACGTCTTCAAGGTCGACGATAACGCCACGACCGATGTTGATCAGGAAAGCCGACTCTTTCATCTGCTTGAACTGTTCAGTCCGGAGCAGCTTATAAGTCGCTGGCGTATGCGGCGCGGCGATCACGACAAAATCGCTGGCCGCCAGCAGTTCGGGGAGACGTTCCGGCATCCAGACTTCGTCGACGATTCCTTCAACCTTTCGACAGACCGGGTCAACGGCCAGCACGTTCATCCCAAACGCGGCCGCCCGGCGACAGACTTCCTGGCCGATGAAACCAGCCCCAACAACTCCGAGCGTTGCATCGGACAAGTGAATATGCGAGGCGTCGACGGGCGACACCGCCGCCGGTCCGGTTACAAACGCCTGCTCGGTCATTTCTTCATTGCCGACCGGTGCCCAGCGAGCTTCCATCTGCCGCCGCATGTAGAGGTGCAGATTCCGAGCGAAGCACAGCACGTATCCCATCACGTGGTCAGCGATCACGTCCGAAAAGAGGCCGCGCATGTTGCTCAACCGGCACGGATGCTCGATCAGTTCCGGAAAGAGGTAATGTTCCAGGCTGGCCGTCGGAGACTGCACCCACTTCAGTTGCTCGGCTGCCGCCAGCAACTCCGGAGTCATCTTGCCGAAGAAGGCGTCCGCGTCGACGATCTCGCACCGAGCGTCGTCGACGGAGCCGACATTGCTGACGACCATGTCGCCAGCCGCTTCGCAGATCCGTTCCAGCCGAGCAGGCTCGACAGCCGGATAAATAAGCAGTTTCATGGAACGAGCGTCCTCGATCGGCAAATTGAACGGTGAGCGATGGGGGAAGTGCAGCCAGTTTCGAACGATCGGACAATCCGGTCAACCTACGCTGTGACGCGGTTAAGACAGGCATTTCGGCTATCGCGCTGATCGAACTGCATTCCGAAAAGGGCAACCCTCATGAGAGAAATCTACGCCAATCAGTTGTGGACGGCGAACGCTCGGGAAGCAAGGGACGCTGCAGGACTGTTTGCTGCCGAAATCCCGACTGTGGTGGATTTAGCTTATGAAGAGTCGCCCGCTTTGTTGCCTCGGCAAATGGCGTATTGCCGATTTCCGGTTGTCGACGGAGCAGGGAATGATCCGTCACTGCTGCGGCTGGCGTTGTTAACAACGGTCGAGCTGCTGAGGTGTGAAGTTCGCACGGTTGTCGCGTGCAGCGCGGGAATGTCACGGTCTCCAACCATCGCCATTGGCGCATTGGCCGTTTATCTCGATCAGTCGCCGGAAACTGTGCTGGAACGAGCGAATGAGCAGTCCGCCATCGATCTACACGGCGCTCTGTGGATCGAAGTCTGCGAAATTGTTTTCGGTTTTCGGTTTTCGGTTTTCGGTTTTCGGTTTTCGGTTTTCGGTCTGAGGTCTGAGGTCTGAGGTCTGAGGTCTGAGGTTTTCGGTCTGAGGTCTGAGGTCTGAGGTCTGAGGTCTGAGGTCTGAGGTCTGAGGGCTGAGGGCTGAGGGCTGAGGGCTGAGGGCTGAGGGCTGAGGCGGCGGACTCGGGGCCGCTCGCCGTTCAGTTCAGGAATTCAGGACAGGTTTGGGCTTCGGCGGTGCGCTGCGGACTTCTTCAGCAGAGCCAGGCTCGAAACCACTCGCGACTTGAGTTTTTTTTCAAAATTCCGTTTACATCATTCACGTCGCCTTTGCGGGCGAGCCGATAGTGATCCCAGATGTGTTGTTTCTGAACTCAGTCTGGAAGGAATCTGTCCATGACACGGTTAAACGGGCCGTTCCGTGTAAGTTTCGCGGCCACTCTGCTGGGACTTTCGATTCCCATGTTGATGACGGGCTGCACGAAGTCCATGACGTTCCCGATGGCTTCGGTCACGCCGACCTACAATGAGTCGCCGATTCAATTGACGGCCGGCCAGTTTCGGCCCGTGGTTGTCGTCTCGGAAGTCCAGGACAACCGTCCGGATTCCGTCGTTGGCTCGTCCGGCAACACCACATTTAAGTCAGATCAGGAATTTCGCCGGTTCGTGAAGCGTGAACTTGAAGGCATGCTCAGCAACGACGGCGTGCCACTGGCACGGTCGATTGCTGAGGCCCAGTCGCAGTCGCATTCGAACCGCCAGGTCACCGCAAGTATTCGTTCGGCGAGTTACGGTGGCGCATCGTCACTGTTTCATCGGACGGTTGCTGGAGTCAATCTGCTGATTCAGGTCAGTGACGAAAACGGTCAGCCTGTTTTCGCTCAGACTTACTTTGGCACATCTGAGAAATACCCCGCGATGGCGAATTCGAGACAAAGCGGGGAGCTGATGGCTGAGGCTGTTCGCCAGGCAACCAGCAAGACCTTGCGGGATTCGAACTTCCGAGCTGCCGTTGGGTTGTAAGACGGCTCGGTAATGTTGTTCGCCGTCTCGTACGGTGAATGCTGAGTCGCGTGATGTCAGGCCTGATTGAAAAGTGCATCGGGCCGAATGTTGGATTTGACCCGGAAGCCTGGGATTTCAAAGCGAACAACCTTGTGCTTTCGCCAATCAGAAATAAAGGAAGTTTCTCATGCTTCATCATTCCCCTGTGCGGTCAGGCCGAAAGCTTCTGGCTGTCGCTCTTTGTGCGATGACTCTGCCAGGCTGTGCGACGATTGTTCACGGAACCAGTCAGTCGGTTGAAATTCGCTCGGCCCCTCACGGAGCCAACGTGCTTGTTGATGGCCGAAACGTCGGCACGACGCCGATGAAGGCTGATCTGAAGCGAGGGCAACCTCATGTGGTACAGATCGAAAAACCAGGCTACCTGACAGAATCTGTGATGACGACAACGAAGCTGAATTCTGCAACGGGCTGGAACGCTTTGTTCGGGGTACCGGGCGGAATCGCGATGATCGTCGACTATTCGAACGGCTCATCGACGGATGTTGCGCCGAACGCTGTCAATGTGGACCTCGTTCAGCAGGTAACTCCGCCATCCGCCGTTCGCCCCGCGGGTTACGTGCCTTCAACTGACGCGGGACATATCCGACTTCAGTAGGGACAGCCAGCTCCTGATTCAATTTCGTAGAGTCAGTTTCTGTTCGATGTAGCGTTGGCAGATTTGGTAGTAGGTGACCATCGAATCGATGTCGATCCATTCGTCTTCGCCGTGCAGGTTGCCGACGAGGGGGCGCGAGAGGTTCACCGGGATGTCGGCCTGGCGGAAGAAACGCGAGTCGCTGGCGCCGGCGGCTCGGATCAGTCTGACTGGTGAATCCGTGACCGACTCCGTGATCTCACAGAAGAGCAGATCAGGATCCAGGTGGCACGGTTCTGCAGTCATCAGCGGTTCGAGATAGCAGTCCGGCCCGAGGATGCTGGCGATGTTGTCGAGCATTGCTCCGACGGTGTGAGGCGGCGGAAACCGGATATCCAGCGTGGCCGACGCTTCTGACGGGATCCGGTTCGCGGATTCGTTGGGAGTCTCGACAATGTTCAGCGAGCAGGTTGGGTACCAGTGACCATGGTCGGCGGTTCTGTCGATCGGCCAGTTCTCGGCGAAGTAGCCGCGCAGGGCGTTGATTCGTTCCAGCAGGTGTTCCAGTGCGTTGATGCCAAGCCACGGCCTCGCGCCGTGAGCGGAGTGTCCTTCGCGACGAACTCGCAGATGAAGCACTCCTTTTTCTTCGATGGTCACTTCGTTCAGTGAACCGCCGTCGGGCACGATGACAATGCCAGCTCGAAGTCCGACCTCCTGAATCAGAAATCGAACTCCGTCCATGCCGCCGATTTCTTCGTCCGACGTCAGGGCCAGTCCGAGCGAGATTCCGGGATGCCGCGCGTGCATCATTCGAAACAGGTCGAGCATGACCGCGTCGGCACCTTTCATATCACCAGCGCCGGGGCCGTAGATCCGTCCATCGCGAATGGTCGAGTGATAACAGTCTGGATCCGGATGCTCGATAACGTCGATATGTCCGCACAGAAGAATTGCTGGCGACTCTACAGATTTCGGACCGGCGACGAGTGATCGATAACCGTTGGACTCGTGAAAGCTGATCTGAATTTCGTCAAGGCTCTCGATGTGATTTTGAATGAACTCAAAACACCGTTCCCGCTCAGCCGGACGGGAATCGGTGGTTGGAATCAGAATCAGATCGCGAGTCAGAGCCGTCAGCCGTGTGGCCAGTTCTTTGTCGTCGCTGGTCATGAACGTTGCCTGGCGTCGTTGATCACGAGGTCGTTGTTACAGGTTTGGGAACGCTGCCTTCAGGTCAAGTTCGTCGCCGGTTTCTAACTGAAGGTTCAGCAGTCTTACGAAGAGTTTTGACATTCGTGGCTGGTGTTCCTTCTGGTCGGCCAGATCGTGCAGCTCCAGTGGGTCTGTCGCAATGTTGTAGAGGATCGCTTTGCTGATGCCTGGGTAAAGGATCATTTTGTAGTCGCCGTACGTCACCATTCGCTGACCTTGCAGGTAGGCACCGTAAATGGCGTCGCGGCCCTTGTCGGTTTTTCCGTTAATCAGCGGCAGCAGACTTTCGAACTGCACGTAGTCCGGTTTCTGAGTGCCGGAAAGTTCCAGGGACGTGGCCATGACGTCCTGCAGGTAGACTCGCGCGTCGATCTTTTTGTTCTTCGGGACGTCCGGGCCGACGACCATTAGCGGCACTCGCACGCTGTGGTCGAACATGTTCTGCTTGCCCATCAGACCGTGGCGACCGACGGCGAGGCCGTGGTCGGCGGTGAAGAAGATGTAGGTGTTGTCGGCCTGTCCGCTGGCTTCAAGCGTGTCCAGGATGCGGCCAATCTGAGCGTCCATGTGAGTGATGATCGCGTAGTATTCCTGGCGATTGACTTTGACGGAGTATTCCGTGCGGGGGAATGGAGCGAGTCGTTCGTCTCGAAGATTACGCCCCGAGTTCATCGCTTCGTTGAACGGGTACTCGGGAACAAAACTCGCGGGCATCGCGATCTTGTCGAGCGGGTACTTGTCGACGTACTCCTTCGGTGACTGACGCGGGTCATGCGGAGCGTTAAAGGCGATGTACATGAAGAAGGGGTTGTCGCTTTTCTTTGCGGTATTGATGAAGCCGGTCGCGTCGTCGCCAACGACTTCACTCCAGTGCTTTCCGCCTTTCCAGAAGCCCTCGAACGATTTGTCCCACGGAGTCCATTTCATGGGTTGCCCTTCGATCGGCCGGTTGTAGCCGGCTTCGGTCTGATTCGGCATTCCACCTCGGATGTTGGCGGCGTGTTTGAAAGCCTTGCTGGCATCCGCTCGGATGTGCCACTTGCCAGTGAAGTACGTGTCGTAGCCGCTTGATGCCAGAAGCTGAGGCCACAGCCGTCCCTTGTCCTGATAGAGCTGCTTTGTTTGTGAGTAATCCTTCTCGGCGTGCCAGAGGTACTTACCCGAGATCATCATCATGCGACTGGCCACACAGACCGCGCCGCTCCACGAACCCATGTTGTAGGCGTGGGTGAATGTGGTTGCTCGGGCACTGAGACGGTCAAGATTCGGGGTCTGGATCTCTGAGTTGCCGTGGGCGTGGATCGTGTCGAAGGCTTGATCATCTGCGAAAATCAGCAGGATGTTTGGCTTCTTTTCAGCACCGGGAGAAGGGCTGACAAGTCCCGCAAAGACGATAGCGATGAGCAGCAGCATGTGAGCGAAGCGAACGCGAGGCATCTGGAATCTCCGACGTACTTGTTCGTGATCAGGCTGGCAAAGCCGGTAGAACCGCTACGGATTCTGTAACCGGAACCGGGCATCGTTTGCGCCGACGTGAATCGTCGCGGGAAAGACGGGGATCGTAAGCTACTTTTCATTCAGTCGCGATCGTGCGCGCGGTGGCACCTCGGTCACGCGATTTGATGCCGCCCGGGTTCAGTGTCACCTCTCCCACAGGCGGGAGAGGAGACATGCTTAAGGTGGCGATGTTCTAACGAAGCGAGAAGTGCAATGGAGAGTACTGGAGTCATTCTGCCACCGAAGCCGGATCCCACGAAAGCGGGTCCGGGGGCGGTCGTTCGGCAGGTGCCGATGAATCAGGAACTGATTGCGTGGGTCGAGACCGTCGCTCGTCTGACCCAGCCGCACATCGTTCACTGGTGTTCCGGCACCGACGAAGAAGCCGAGCGGATCATCGAACTGATGCTGCGCGATGGTTCTGCTGAGAAACTCGATGCGCTGATTCATCCGAACTCGTACTACGTGCGGAGCCACGTTTCTGATGTGGAGCGTTCTTCTACCCGTACGTTCATTTGCAGTCTGAGCGAAGACGATGCCGGCCCGAGTAACAACTGGATGGATCCGGTTTTCATGCGCGACCAGATGGCTCACCTGTTCAACGGCTGCATGCAGGGACGCGTGATGTACGTTGTGCCGTACCTGCTTGGACCTCCGGGAAGTCCGGCCGCTCGCGTCGGAGTTCAAGTCACGGACAGCCCGTACGTCGTCGCGAATCTTCGACTGATGAATCGGATCGGTCGCGTGGCACTGGAGCATTTCGGAAATCAGACCGGTTTTGTGAAAGGGATTCACAGTGTCGGAACACTCGATCCAGAGCAGCGATACGTCTGCCATTTTCCGGAAGAAAATCTGATCGTCAGCATGAACACGAACTACGGCAGCGACGCCATGCTGCCAAAGAAGTGTCACGCACTGAGGCTTGCGAGCGTGCAGGCTCGTCACGAAGGCTGGCTGGCCGAGCATATGATGATTATCTGTGTGACGTCTCCGGACGGCGTTCGGACTTTCATCGCGGGCGCGTTTCCTGCATCTTGCGGAAAGACGAACCTCGCCATGTTGCTGCCGCCGGATGCTGATCTGGCAGCCGGCTGGAAAGTGGAAGTGATCGGCGACGATATTGCGTGGATGCACTTTGGCGATGACGGACGACTTTACGCGGTGAATTCGGAAGCAGGATTTTTCGGAGTCGCCACCGGCACCAGCTCCGCGAGCAACCCCAACGGCATGGAGACGCTCCGGTCGAACACCATTTTTACCAACGTGGCGATGACTGAAGAACGCAGTGTCTGGTGGGAAGGTCTTGACGGAGACGTTCCTGAATTCTGTGCCGACTGGACCGGCCAGCGATGGGAGCCAGAGTGTGGTCGATCAGCCGCTCATTCCAACAGTCGATTTACAGTGCCGGCCGCGAACTGCCCGACACTGTCGGATGAGTGGGACAATCCGCAGGGTGTCCCGATCAGCGCGATCATATTCGGCGGTCGACGAACGACGACGATGCCGCTTGTTTATGAAGCGTTCAACTGGCAGCACGGGACGTACCTTGGAGCGACGTTGACCAGCGAGCTTCCGGCGACGGTTGCCGGGACAGTCGGACCGCTCAAGTTTGACCCGATGGCGATGCAGCCGTTCTGCGGCTACCACATGGCTGATTACTGGCAGCACTGGCTCAACATGGGCCGTCGACCGGGCGCCGACATGCCAAAGATTTATCACGTCAACTGGTTCCGCAAGGATTGGGGCGATCGTTACCTGTGGCCGGGTTTTCGTGAGAACATGCGTGTGTTGAAGTGGATCGTCGACCGAACTCGCGGTCGCGGCGATGCCAACGAAACAGCCATCGGCATGATCCCGAAATCGCAGTGCCTGGGACTCAGCGACTTCGGCTGGACGAAAGAGTTCATGCACGAACTGCTCGCAGTGAAGACAGACGAGTGGTACAAAGAGGTTGACCGCAGGGAAGAGTTTCTGTCACGGTTCAGCACGAAACTTCCCCGGGAACTGCTGGACGAAAACGACGCGCTCAGGAAACGGATTCAGAATGCGCACCTTCACTCACGATACGCCAACCAGTAACGACGCTTCCGCGAACGCGAGTCGGAAAAAATCCGAAGCCGGTTCCTGCGTGCGGATTCTGTGCCTTAGTCTGGTGCTGGTCGCAGGCTTGTTGGCGATACCCGCCGACGCTCAGAACGTGGACATCAACTGGGACAGCCGGCGCGCGTTCGGTTATCTTGAGAAGGTTTGCGAGATTGGTCCGCGAATCAGCGGTTCGGACGGCATGCTCAAGCAGCAGGCGATGGTTATCGAGCATTTTCGGCAGTTTGGCTGCGAGATTCGCGCTCAAGCCTTTGACGTCGCTCATCCTCAAACCGGTGTTCCGGTGCGAATGACGAATCTTGTTATCTCGTTTGCACCGACGGCGAAAGAGCGAGTCGTTCTGGCATGTCACTACGACACGCGTCCGTTTCCCGATCGTGACCGTTTCCGACCGCAAGGGCCGTTTATCGGCGCGAACGACGGAGCCAGCGGAGTCGCTCTGTTCATGGAAATGGCTCATCATCTGAAGACAATCCGGCCTCGGTACGGAGTCGACCTGGTGATGTTTGACGGCGAAGAACTCGTCTATCGGGATTTCGACAAATACTTCTACGGGTCTGAGTATTTCGCGACGTGGTACCGCGACAACCCGCCGGATTACAAGTACGTCTGCGGCGTGGTTGTCGACATGATTGCCGACAAGAATCTCAATCTGTACATCGAGAAAAACAGCTGGAAAATGGCTCCGAAGGTGACGCAAAGTCTCTGGGCAACGGCTCGAAACATGCAGGTCAAAGAGTTCATCTACCAGGAGAAGTACGAAGTTCGAGACGATCATCTCGCCCTGAATCAGATTGCCGGCATCCCCACGGCAGACATCATCGACTTCGACTACCCGTACTGGCACACAACGCGCGATACCGCCCGCAGTTGCTCGGCGACAAGCCTGTCCAAAGTTGGTCGCGTTCTGCTTCAGTGGCTGACCGAAGTCCCGATCGAACTCGGTGATAAGTAGCCTGGAGCGAGCGGCACGGTAGGCTGGGGCTTGACCCAGCATTATCAAACGTGAATTGCCGTGGCTTGGCCAGCCTGCGTTTCTCTGGGCAGCGTGAACTGCGCCGGCCTGTCAGGAAGAGCGGATGTTGAGTGACTTCAACAGTCGGCGAGCCAGCTCGCGGTGGCCGCGTGCGGATGGTTGCTGTCCGGATTCTTCATGAAGATTCGCGTTGGCTCCGTCTTGCTGAGTGGTTGCCTGCCAGTTGGAACAATGGTCGGCGAGTACGGCTCCCGATTGCGTGGCGACGGCGCGAATGCGCGACGCGGCGGTCTTCATCGTTGTCGTAACAGCTTGACTGGCGTTGGCAGGGCAGGGCGGGGTGTTGAGAACGACCGAGCAACCTTCCTCGTGCAGCCGATCGGTGAGCTGTTGCAGCGTTGCGCGGAATTCGTCGTCGGCACCTCGCTCTGCACATTCAGCGGCGGAAGGCATCATCAGCACGACGTCCGGCTGAAAACGCAGGATGCGCCACTCGACGTCTTTGAGCAGGTGCTCGATCGTTGAACCTGCGACGGACGAGTTGAGAATGATGTCGTGCTTTCGGTCGAGCTTCTCGCGAAGGAAATCGGAAAAGTGCTCGACCCATCCGCGACGGGCCTGCTGAATTTCGAAGCCAAGGGTGTCGCCGGTAAAGACCCAGGTACGAGGATCGACTCCATCCAGCAGCTCCTGGATCCGGTCACGATCGCTGGTGACTAAAGTCGGCGCGACTGTTCGTGCATCGTCGGACCCAGGCGGACTTGGGATGTTTACGTTGCTGTGAGGGGCTGGGGCGACTTCGGAAGCGTACCGGATCGCGAGCATGCGGCGTCTTCGACTGCGTTGTGACGCGCCGATGTTTCCGGCTGAGGTTTCGTTTTCTGAGAACATGACGAAGTCCGCTGTTTCCGCTGTCAAAGACGCTGACGATCTTCTCGCCTCAGGAATCGTACGATACCGGGAAGCCGAATTCACTGACTGATCACGAGTGATTCCGGCTCAGGCTGCGGTTTCAAACTGACGTAACGAATCCGAGCTTTATGCGGCGCCGCTGTGTCGTCGGTGCGGTTGCCGTCGGAGGCAGATTGCTTACCGGGGAGAGATCCGCTCTGATCCGTCGTCCTCAAGGGAATAGTTCATGACCAGAATGCCAGCTTCAACGTTTCGACTTGTGTTGCTGATTTCGTGCGCGCACGCGCTGGTGCATATGTTTGAGCTGGCGTTGCCGGCGGTCGAGCAGATGATTGGCGACGAGTACGGAGTCGGAAAAGCGTCGACGGGCGCTCTGGGCATGGTGTGGCGATTACCGTTTGGTCTGGGAGCGGTGCTGGCTGGATTTCTCGCCGACCGTTACGGATCGAGGCCGCTGCTGATTGTGTATTTGATCGGGTGCTCGATCACGGCAGTACTGGCTCGCTGGGCGCCATCGTTCAACATTCTGCTTCTGGTCATGCTGGCAATGGGGTGTTTTGCGAGCATCTATCATCCCGCCGGTCTTTCGCTTATTTCTCGCGAGACGACGCCGGAAACGCGAGGCTCAGCGCTCGGTCTGCACGGCATTATTGGTTCGCTGGGAATCGCTGGTGCGCCGTTTGGAGCCATGCTGCTTTTCTCGTCGGGAGATCTCGGCTGGCGAGACTACTACCTGATTCTGACGTTTCCGGCGATGTTGATCGCGGGGCTGTTGTGGTTGGACGAGTTGCGTCACCGGAAAGCGATAAAAGCGTCACCAATCAAGCCGAGTCCAGACGCTGCGCCGGAAGAAGCGATTTGCTGGAATCGCTATTTGACTCTCGTTTCTGCCGGCGCGCTTTCGGGATTCGTCTACGGAGCGTTCATGCATTTTCTGCCGCGCTACCTGGATACGGCGGGGCTTCGACCGGAGGACTGGACACCGGCGAGTTTTCGAAACGCGCTCGCCGCCGTGGTGCTTGTCTTCGGCGCAATAGGGCAGGGCATCGCCGGACGTCTTTGTCGACCGGGGCGGCTTGAGTTTTTGCTCGTCGTCGTCCTGTTCGGAAATGTACCGCCGCTGTTGTGGATGGCGTTTGCCGAAGGTCCGAGCCGCTTTGTGGCGGCCTGCGTGCTGGCCGTCGTTCACTTCATGAACCAGCCGGTTTATAACAGTCTGATTGCTCAGCACATTCCATCTTCCCGGCGAAGTCTGGGGTACGGATTCAGCAACATGATGTGCTTTGGAATCGGAGCGTTCGGTTCTTTATTCGCCGGTCAGTTCGACGGAGAGTCTGCTGATACCATCGTTTATGGCTGCCTCGCTGGAATCGCTGCTGCTGCGGGATTGTTCGCGGTCTATTCGATGATGATCCGAGACCAGAAGCAGCAAGCTGCGTGATTGGCCGCTGGGCGTTCTGAGACGCATCGCTGGATTCAGGCCTGCGACTTGACGGACGGCGGGATAGCTTCGTCCTCTGATTCAGATGCGTCGTCAGAATCTTCGGCTGACTCATCCGTTGCTGAGTCCTTCGTGGCGACAGTCGGCGGTTGGCCGGCAGCTGATGCCGGCTGAGTTTCGAGTGATGACTGTGTTGCGTCGGCAAGTTCACCGGGCGGTTTGAGGATTCCCAGGCGGCCTTCGTAGTAGAGCACCAGGAACGCCGGAACTAGAATTGGACGTACAACAAATGTGTCGAGCAGAACTCCAAACGCGAGTGCGAAACCAAGCTGGTGCATGCCAGCGAGCGTTCCCGCCAGTAGCGAGGAAAACGTGCCCGCCATGATGATTCCACAACTGGAGATGATGCTGCCTGTCCGCGTCAACGCAATGGCCACCCCCTTCACGGGGCCGTGGGTAATCTGCTCTTCACGGATGCGGGTCATGAGGAAAATGTTGTAGTCTTCGCCGACCGCGATCAGAATCGTGAAGAGGAACGTTGGCACCTTCCAGTCCAACCCCGCAAATCCCGCCGGGTCAAGTGCGTAGAAGAAGGCGAACGTCGCTCCGAGTGTCACCAGGTAACTGAAAAAGACGCTGATAATCAGGTAGACAGGAATTGTCACTTGCCGCAGCAGAGCGACCAGGATCAGAAAAATGCCCATTAATACGAGGGAGTCGACGACTCGCTGATCGCGATCGGTGACTGTCTTAAGGTCTCGAATGCTGGCCGTCGGGCCGATCCCGTAGACGTTGAGTTTTGCGTCCGTCGACAGGAATTTACGAGCTTCAGCGAGAACGTCTTCTTTGAGTTCAACAAACTGTCGAATGCTGTCTCGTGAAAACGGATCGTCGGTTGAAACAAAATCGATCTGCGTCATCGAGCCGTTGAACGATTCCGTCTGGCTGATGTAATGCTCTTGAGCTTTGGCCCTGATGAGTCGCCGTTCGGCAAGGAACTTTACCAGTTCCAGGCCGCTTAGCCCTTTGGGGCTGTTTTTCCCACCGTCAGCCGTGTTGGAGTCTCTCTGTTCTTCCTGGTGGATGGCAATTCCGAACGGATGAACCACGCTGCGGATATCAGCGAGTTTCAATTCGTCTTTTCGTTCATAAAGTGATTCAACGAGCCTGCCGACGAATTCCTGACTCTCTTCCTCTTCAAAGTTCATATCAGGGTTATGAAGCAGTAACGTGACCGGTCCGGCGATACCGTCGGGGTAGTGCTTCTGAATCGCTTTGGCGCCGAGGACGCTGGTGTTGTCCTGTGGAAGCTCCGAGAGCAGTCCGTAGCTGAGATTGTCGAAACAGACGACCGCGATCACCGCAAACGGCGTCATCAACGCGATACTCAGCGTCAGAACAAAAGCCGGCTTCTCAAGAATGACTTCGCTGGTTTTCTGCCAGATTGCTTGAAAGACATTCTTGCGGAGCAGCGATGCCATCAGGCCAGTCGCCGATACCCAGCCGCCAGAACTTCTCACTCGCCGAGTGGCGACATGCGGCCAGAATGCCCAGCGGCCAGCGAGTCTCAAGAGTGCTGGAGTGAAGGTCAGGGATGCGATCAGCACGACGACCAGTCCAACGGTGATGGCGATTCCTGCCTGTCGGAATTTTCCGAAGTCGGCGAAAATCATCATGCCGATTCCGCAGATCACCGTCCCCGCACTGGCGACAAGTGCTTCGCCGACTTTCGCGATGGATCCCGAGACGGCTTCGACGGTCTCAACACCGTCGTCCAGTTCTTCTTTGAAACGAGCGATCAGGAAGAGGCAGTAGTCGACGCCAGCCCCGTAGCACAGAACCTTGACGTAAACCTCGATCCCGTTGAACAGTGAGAGGATTCCGTGGTCGGCCAGGACGGTCAGAAATGCCAGTGAGAATTCTGTTGCCACTGCGACTGTCGCCAGCGGGATGATGGCCAGAACCGGGGCTCGGTAAATGATCAGCAACAGTGCGACGACCAGAATTACGGTCCAGAGTTCTGTCGCTTTGGAACTTTCCGTCGCGGCCCGCATCATGTCGCGACCGACCGTGGCCGAGCCGCTTAGCGCCAGTTCCAGGCCTGGAGGGACGGGGCTCTGGCCACTGGCGTCTTTGTCGTAAAGTTCGCCGTCACGTTCAATCAGGTCGGCGATCGCGTCAATGAGAGGGATGTTCTTCGCGTTGAAGAATTCTGTTTTCAGATTAATGACGACCATCGTTGCCGTGCCGTCTGAGCTGTCCAGAATTTTCTGCCAGCCGGTCAGGTCAAACGTCTTGATCTTCTTTTCGATGGACTCTTCGTCGTTGGCGACGTCGGCTGCACTGACTTCCGTGGAACTGGTCGCGTGAGCTGATGGCTCAGGCAGGCCGATCCGTTCGACGATCTCGACCAGTCTGGGCTTGAGAACGTTGACAATGAAGTCCCGATCCTGCTCGTTGAGTTTTGTGCGCTCGCGGCGGACCACCAGGGCGATGTTGCTGGCGAATGGTTCTCCCCAGGCATCTTCGTACTGGCGCTCACCCGTCAGGCTTGGCATTTCGTCCGGGAGGAAGGCAAATTCTCCCTCCTCAATGACGTCCTGCCAGTTTGGGGCAGAGAGCTTCAATGCAACGAGCGCAATCACCCAGCCGAGCAGGATTGCTGGCCAGAGGCGAATGACAGAGTTACCAAGAAGTCGGTACATATTTAGAAATTAACCACGGCAAGTCGATTGCTTACCGCGCCTGTTGGCAGGATTTGCTGGCAGAGTTGCCGACAAAGACTTGACCCGTGTGAAATCTGCTCACCACGACCGTGGGATTCGAAAGTCCCAGGGTATTCATTCGCTCGACGGGGCTGACAGAGAGTTCCAGAGAATACCCGTCGATCTATGCTGTCTCAACCAACGGTCTTAAAAAGACTTCCGACAATCGAGCGGCGTGTCCGACTACTTAAGACAGGGAAACTCTGACGGCAGAAACGGCGGGGACGATGACAGAACTTTGACACAAGTATGACCCGGACCTGACAGCCAGAAGTTCGATACTCTTTTATACTCCTCCGCAATTGGATTGCCCGTTCGCGGTCCGGGGATGGCTGGTGAGAGGATTCGGCGAATTTCTCACACGCCGCTGAGTCGTCGGCCGGGAATTTGAGTTGTCTGCAACGTAAATCGGCACGGTGTCG
>TARA_R110002072_G_scaffold138109_2_pt1 | contig 46506 bp, 51 predicted proteins | sample TARA_R110002072 | Tara Oceans TARA_R110002072 (sample SAMEA4397118) | marine metagenome | biome: Polar Biome; feature: [SRF] surface water layer (ENVO:00010504); material: water (ENVO:00002006), including particulate matter (ENVO:01000060) such as... | depth 5 m | reverse complement strand
CGCGCGGCTGGGAGCCGATGGCCCGGACCGGCTCGCCGAAGGCGCGGTCTGGGTGTTCGTCGACTGGGTGCTCCCCACCATGGCGGGGCTCGAGATGTGCCGCCGGCTGCGCGCCGATCCGCGGCTGCAGGATGCGCATGTCACCATGGTGCTCGAGAGCGGCGACGCCGAGGATCGCCGCCGCGCGTTGCAGGCCGGCGCGGACGACTATCTGATCGGCCCGCTCGATCGCCGCAGCGTTCTCGACCGGGTGCTCGCGCTGCGCTCGCCGCTCGAGCAGCGCCATCTTGCCAAGGTGCTCGATCTCGGCCCGCTGACGATCGACATGGGCTCGCTGCAGGCGCGCTGGGCTGGCAAGCCGGTCAGCCTGCGCCCCAATGAATTCAGGCTGCTGCGATTCCTGGCGGAAAACCCCGACCGGGTGCTGACGCGCCAGGCGCTCATCGCCGGTCTGGGCAAGCAGGATTCCCCGATCGACGAACGCACCGTCGATGTCTGGATCGGCCGCCTGCGCCGTGCGCTCGAGGCGGTCGGCGCCGAACCGCCGCTGCGCACCGTGCGCTCGGTCGGCTACGTCTACGACTCGGCTTGAGCCCCTTCCCGATTGCAGAAACGAAAAGGGCCGCCCCGCAGGACGGCCCCTCGCTCGGCGGATAATGTCCGTGCGGCTCAGAATTCGGCCGAAAGCCCGACCCCGAAGCTGCGCCCGACCTCATAAGTGTTGATGTCGATCCGGTTGGTCCCGTTGTCCTGGAACTCGAGATGATCGCGGCCCGTGAGATTGCGCGCCTCGAGCTTCAGTTCGAGCGGAATACCGAAAGCCTCGAGGCCCTGGCGATAGACCAGGTCGAGCCGCAGGCCCGGATCCTCGACGATGTCGGGGAGCAGCGAGCTGGTGCCCCGGCTGGTCACCCGTTCGCTCGCATAGCTGAACAGCACGGTGAACTGCTGCAGTTCTTCCTGATCCTCCAGTCCGAGCTGGAGATTGACCAGATGATCCGACTGGCCGGTCAGCGGCACGCCGTCGCGGAAGAAGTTGGATGCCGGCTGGTCGCGGTCATACACCCTCGTAACATCGCCCTGCGCGATTTTCAGCTCGGACTGGGTGTAGGTGTAGTTCGCTATGACGACGAACTGCTTGGTCTCCCAGAAGCCGCCCCAGTCGTACAGGTCACGCGTGACCTGTGTTTCGAGCTCGGCGCCGTAAAGCGTGGCCGCGGGCGCGTTGGCGAAACTGCTGACCTGATCGTTGTCCGAGAAGCTCGAGAAGATCTCGATGGGATTTTCGAGATCCTTGTAGAAACCGGCCACGCTGATCCGGTCGCCACCGCCCATGTAATATTCGAGGCGGGCCTCGTAATTGGTCAGCTCGGTGTCGTTCAGAGCAGGGTTGCCGTTGAACTGCCGATTGCTCTCCGGATCGTAATACGTTTGGAAAACCAGCTCGCGGAATTGCGGACGGGCGATGGTCTTGGAGGCGCTGATCCGGGCCTGCAGATCGGGCAGGATCTCGTAGGTGAGCGTTGCTGCGGGCAGGAAGTAGTCATCCTCGTTGAGCGTCGGTGGGGTGGGCGAGACCCGGGATTCGACAAAAACCTCGACCGGATTGACCGTCTGCACCGCGTCCTCGTAGCGGACGCCGACATCGAGCGTCAGCCCGGCGATCGGACTGATGTTAAGCTTGCCGTACGCAGCGTGGATTTCCAGCGCTGCGGCGAAGGCCGGATCGGATTCGGTGGTTTCGAAGATGTTGAATTCGAACGGATCGAGCCCGGCGGCCGCTTGCGCCTCGGGGTTGAAGCCCAGCTCGATCAGGGCATCGCCAAGCAGATTGTCGGGCCGGAAGGCGCCGAAGATATCGGGGAAACCGGTCGAGGCGCGAATGTCGAACTCGCGCCGGGTCGAGAAACGCTTGGTATCGGTATAGGCATAGCCCACCGTCGCGCTCAGCCAGCCGGTGGGCGAATAGCTGAGGTCGATGCCACCGTAATAGAGGTCTTCGGTCAGATCCGAGAACGATACGAGCGCCCCGCCGCGCTGCGGATCCAGCGTGTTGAGGAACAGCCCGCCGATGTCGGAAGCGTTGTTGTTGCGGCTGTAGGTGAATTCCCAGTCGAACGGCACTTCGCGCTGCGTCTGGGCATAGCCACCGCGCAGATCGACCGAGAGGGCGCCGAATTCCAGTTCGCCGACGAATTGCGTATCGAGCAGCTGCCGCTCGTACCATGACGTGCTCTGGATCAGATCGGTGTCGTTGTCCTGGAGGTCCTCGCCCAGCGAAAGCGCAGAGCGCTTGAGCGAATCGCGGATGAACAGGTTGGTCAGCCGGAACTGATGCTCGCCGAGTTCCAGGCCGAAGCCCAGCAGGCCATTGACCAGAATCCGGTTGTCGGTGACGAAATCGACGAAATCGCTGTCGAGTTCGAGATCGGCATTGATCGCGCGTTGGGAGATGATGCGGCGATTGCGCCATTTGTTGCTGAGCGAGGCGGTAGCGATCACGCCGAACCGGCCGGTGTCGCCAAAATCGAAACTGGTCCCCGCGGTGATGCCGCCGGACATGTTGATCGGGAGGAAGTCGTTCTTCTGCAGCAGGATCCGGTTTGGATTGCCGAGTTCGAGCAGGATACCCTTGGTGTCGACGCCCTCATCGTTGGCGCGCGCGCCGCTGTCTAAGAAGCCCTGCAGTGCCGGGCCGAAATCGCGGCTGCCGTCGTCGAAGCCGAACCAGTCGTATTGCGAGCCGTAATAGGTGTAGCCGGTCGAGAAGGTGGTCTGTTCGTCGCCGCTGCCGCTGACGCTGATCTCGAGGAAGCTTTCGTCCGGGATCGCCTTGGTCGTGAGATTGATCACGCCGCCGCCGAACTCGCCGGGAAAATTCGCGGAATAGGTTTTCTGGACCAGCGAGGAAGCGATCACGCTGGTCGGGAAGATGTCGAGCGGGACCACGCGGCTGAGCGGTTCGGGCGAGGGCAACGGGAGACCGTTGAGCAGCGCAAGCGAATAGCGATCGCCGAGACCGCGGACATAGACCAGACCGTTGCCCGCGGTGGAGAGACCGGTGACGCGGCTGAGTGCACCGGCGATATCGCCTTCGCCGGTGCGTGCGATGGCCTCCTCGCTGAGGACCGAAACCACCTGAGTGGACGAACGCGCCGGATCGGTGCGCCGCTGGCCGGTGACGATGATCGTGCTGCCGCCACCGGGAACCGATACGTCGGGCTGTTCCTGCTCGACCTGATCGGGCTGCTGAGTTTGCGCGGTGCCCTGAGCGGTGTCCGTCAGGACCTCCCCGGCTTCCTCATCGGGCAAACTTCCCTGCGCACCGGTGTTGGGCGGCCCGCCCGTACCCTGCGCAAAGGCGTATCCCGGAACGGACAGCGCCGTGGTGAAAAGCAGCAACCCTGCCAGCCGCTTACCAGTCGACATGTGGTTTGACCCCCTCATTTTCGGTCGTAATTTCAAAGAACCCCAGCGGCTCTTGCGTAGGAAAAGGGGAGCGACCGCACCGATGCGGTCGCTCCCCGGCTCCGTCTTAGGAATAGACCGGCAGCGAGTTGCAGTCGGAGACGTTCGGGTCGAACGTGACCGTGGCGGAGTTGCAGGTCCAGCCGTTGATCCAGGTGTTGTTGCCCGGATAGACCGCACCGATGTTGGTCGGAACTTCGAAGAAGTTCGACAGCACGGTGGGGTCGAACACCGGAACACCATTCTCGTTGGCGCCGTTGACGAAGGTCATCGTCAGCGTGTTGGTGAAATTGGCGCTATTGTTGGTGCCAGCTTCGAAATTGGCCTGAACCTGCGCAGCGGTTACCCCGCCGCTTCCGGAACGGAAATCGGTGGCGCAATCGAGGACGAAGGAGTTGAACTTGGGCGGGCCGGCTTCGTCCTGCGCAGCATCCGCAGCCCGCAGGGTGTTCGCCCCGTCCAACCGCAGGCAGGGCGTGTTGCCGGTCCGGTCGACCAGGACCGAGTTGACGATCGCGAGGTCGGCGCCGCCGCGAAGACGGATTGCCTGGTCGCGCACGCTGCTGTTGGCGATGAAGGTTGCGTTCGAGATCTGCAGGTTTTGGCGGGGGAGTCTCTCTTCGAAAGCGTTGCTCGAATCGGATTCGATGACTGCATCGCTGGCGCCGGCACGCTGGGCCACAATGACATACTGCAGGTTGGTCTTCGCTCCGGTGTCGACATCGAGCGAGTCGTCCTCGGCGCCCACCACGATGAGCCGCTTCATATTAACGAAGCCGCCGAAGAACTCGACACCGTCATCCGAGCTGTTGTAGCTCATAATGTTGTTGAAGGTCGTACCCGTACCGGTCCCACCTGTGGTCAGCGCTTGCAATTCGTTGTCGGCTGACAGGACGAAGCCCGAAAAACGGATCTGGACGAATGCCAGATCACCTGAATCGTCATTTGCGGTGGCACCACCATATCTTGCTGGCTGGGCAGCGCCTTCGACCTGGCGTTCGCAATTGATCGTACCCGTAGGGGCATCAGGTGCCGAACAATCGGTAATCGGCGCGCGGCCGGCAAGGATCACACCGCCCCACTGCTGCGACGAATTTGCGTTGTTGAGCCCCTGAACATTGTCGCGGCTGGTGAAGATGATCGGTCTTGTCGCCGTGCCGACGGCGCTGATGTCGCTGCCTCGGTTGACTACGAGGAAGCTGGAACCGCTTGCGTAGGTGATCGCGCCGGCCTCGATGGTGAGCGTCACATTGCTGTCGCTCGCGCCGTCGCTGGCGTCGGGGGCGGGACCACCGTCGGTGCCCACATCCACACGCCCATCAATCCGATAAAGGATGCCCTGGTTGTAGGGCAGCGTCGAGGAAGCCGTAAACCGCTCCGGCATAGTGCAGACGCGATAGGTCCCGGTCGGGCCGGTTATCGTGCCACTGTCGGTCAGCTGGGTGGGGTTGGAAATGGTCGGGCACCCGCTCGCCGGGGTGACCAGCGTGCCGGTCGGCGTGGGCGTCGGGGTGGGCGTGGGCGCCGGCGTGGCCGGCGGGTTGATGATGATGTCTCCGCCCGTTCCCGGCGAGACGATTTCATCGGCACCACAGCTCGCCAGAGCGAGTGCGGAAGTGCCAATTACGAACGAGCGAGTGAGTGTCTTCACGGTTTGCGGTCCCCTCATAAACCGGATGGAAAGGCGCGAAATTCTGATCGCGAATCACCCGCTAGGCCCGCTCCGTGACAGTTTTGGTCACTCCATGACATTTCGGCGACAAACGCCGGTGAAAGTGCTTCCGACACGAAGCTGCGCGGCGGTATGACCAAACGATGACAATATTACAGATATGTTGCAGCCAGCGTTGCGATATGCTCCAACAGGCTCTCAGAGAACCTAAGGAGAGAGATCATGTTCGGGCTCGCACAGGCAATCGTCACACTAGCCATGGCACAGGCGCCGGTGGCGGATAATTTCGGTCACAAGGCGCTGGTCGATGGCCGCGACACCGCCGCGATCGCAGCTATCATGGACAATGACCGGATCGAAACCGACGATCCGGCGCGGCTCATCAACCTTGGCATCGCCTATGCGCGCAAGGGCGACGAAACGCTCGCGCGGCAATTGTTCGAGGCGGCGCGCGACAACCGCAGCCGCGTCGAACTCGAAACCGCCGACGGCGAGTGGGTCGACAGCCGCCGCCTCGCGCGGCAGGCGCTCGCCATGCTCGAACGCGGCGAATTCACCGAAAGCGCGCGCATCGCCGCCAGATAGAGAAGGGCGCCGTGTCGCCCCTTCCTCTGCACCTCGTTTAAGGGCCAGGCCGTTATCCCGATGCGATGAACGGCGGGAACCCTGCGCCTGCTCGCCGCACTGACGATTTCATTGTCACCCGCGTGTCATGTATAGCGCCCAACGGGGGGTCTGACTGTGGAGGGCGCCATGATTCGTGCCGCGTGCACGCATAGCCTCCTGGCGATGAGCCTGGCCTTCGGTGCCACGCAAGCCAGGGCGGACGTGTTGCAGATTGAGGATGACGGCGCGCGCTGGATTGCGGGGGGCCTTGCTGCGCCCGCAGCCGAAGCCGAACCTGTCGATGTCGAATTCGACACCCGCCTCCTTGGAACTGTCGATAGAGAAACCGGATTTTCGACCGGCGTCGCGCATCCCGAACACATCGTCGGCGACGCCGCCCGCCACGCGCAGGGCGTGCCGCTGGCCTATCAGGCCAAGGTCGCCGAACTGACGCGCCGCTTCGATCTCAGCGCGGCCCTGATCGAGGCGCTGGTCTGGCAGGAAAGCCGCTGGCGCGCCGATGCGGTCTCGCCGGTCGGCGCGCGCGGGCTTGCCCAGCTGATGCCCGGAACTGCCCGCGAACTGGGCGTAAACCCCCATGATCCCTTCGCCAATCTCGAAGGCGGCGCACGCTATCTGCGCGAGCAGCTCGACCGTTTCGACGGCGATCTCGAGCGCGCGCTGGCGGCCTACAACGCCGGCCCCGGCCGCGTGATCCGCGCTGGCGGCATCCCCCGCATTCGCGAGACCCAGCATTATGTCGCGGCCATCATGGGCCGTCTGTCCGATCATTCCCGGGAGTAATTGTTTGATGCGTTCGATGTTCCGTCTTTTTGCAATGGCGCTGCTTGCCGCACCCTCCGCCGCTTTGGCGCAGGCTGCCGACCCCGCGGGTTCGGGCCCGGTGGTTGCCGCGGTCGGCTGGCTGCAGGGCACGCTGCTGGGCAATGTCGCCACCGCCGTCGCGGTGATGGCGGTCGCCGCGGTGGGCTTCATGATGCTGACCGGCAGACTCAACTGGCGCTTCGGCGCGACGGTGATCCTGGGCACCTTCATCCTGTTCGGTGCCGCCTCGATCGTCGCGGGCATCCAGCAGGCGGCGGCCTGAGATGCAGCAACTCGTCCGCCACCCCGTCCATCGCGCGCTCACCCGACCGCAGATGTTCGCGGGCGTGACGTTCAACTATTTCATCATCAACGGCATGGTGACGACCGAGCTCTTCCTGATCACCGGCAGCTTCTGGGCTCTGCCCGCTGCCGCGCTGATCCACGGGATTGGCTATTTCGCCTGCCTGCGCGAACCGCGCATCTTCGACCTGTGGATCACCAAGGTGTCGAAATGTCCGCGGGTGAAGAATTACAACCGCTGGGGCTGCAACAGCTACGCAGCCTGACGCGTAACGGACGAAGGACCGCGACCGCATGACCAATTGGATCGGAGCCGCCGCCTGGAGCGCCAAGGAAGCGCGCGCGGGCGACCGGCTGCCCTATGCAAGGCTGGTCGACGGCAACACGCTGCTGCTGCGCGACGGTTCGCTGATGACCGCGCTGCAGGTGCCCGGCCTGCTGTTCGAGACCGAGGACAGCGAAGCGCTCAACGCCCATGCCGCGACGCGCGAGATCATGCTGCGCTCGACGCTGGATGCGCGCTTCGTGATGTATCACCACGTCGTCCGGCGCCGGGTCGAGGTCGATCTCGACGGCGTCTACCCAGACGAGCTCAGCCGCCATATCTCCGAACGGTGGAAGGAACGGCTGGGCTCGGGCTCGCTGTTCATCAACGACCAGTTCGTGACGCTGATCCGCCGCCCCGCGCGCGGCAAGGCCGGTCTGGTCGAGCGTGCGTCCAAGGCCTGGCGGCGCAAGGGCCAGACCGAGATCGAGGCCGATCCCAAGGACATGCGTTCGCTCAAATCGGCCGCGACCGGACTGATGGCCTCGCTCGCCGCTTATGGCGCGCAGCCGCTGGGCGATTACACCGGGCCGCAGGGCACAACCAACAACGAGCTGCTCGAACTGCTCTCCGCGCTCTACAATGGCGAGATGCGCCCGGTGCGGCGGCCCTCGGACGATGCCGATATCGGCAATATGCTGCCCTATCGCCGGGTCTCGTTCGGGCTCGACGCGCTCGAGCAGCGCGGTTCGGGCGCGCCCGAATTCGCCGCCATCCTCGGGCTCAAGGACTATCCCGAAGCGACCAGCCCCGGCCTGCTCGACCCGCTGCTGCGGCTGCCCTTCGAGATGGTGGTGAGCGAAAGCTACGCCCCGCAGGAGCGCCAGACCGCGCGCGAGCGGATGGATCTGGCGATCCGCCGGCTCAAATCCGCCGACGAGGAAGCCGCCGCCGAACGCGCCGACATGCTGTCCGCGCGCGATGCGCTGGGCAATGGCGCGGTGGGTTTCGGCGATCATCACCTCACCGTGCTGGTGCGCGAGCGCGATCTCGTCCGGCTCGACGACGCGACTGCCGCCTGCGCCGCTGCGCTGGCCGACACCGGCGCGATCGCAGTGCGCGAGGACACCAATCTCGAGCCTGCCTTCTGGGGCCAGTTTCCGGGCAACGAGAGCTATCTGGTGCGCCGCGCGCTGATCTCGAGCGCCAATATGGCGAGCTTCGGCTCGTTCCACGGTTTCGCTTTGGGCAAGGCCGAGGGCAATCACTGGGGCGAGGCGGTGACGCTGCTCCAGACCACCAGCGCGACGCCGTTCTTCTTCAATTTCCACCACGGCGATCTGGGCAATTTCTCGGTCATCGGCCCCTCCGGGTCGGGCAAGACCGTGGTGATGAACTTCCTCGCCGCGCAGGCGCAGAAGTTCAAGCCGCGCACGGTGTTGTTCGACAAGGATCGCGGCGCCGAGCTGTTCATCCGCGGGATCGGCGGGCGCTACGACAAGATCAGCGCGGGCGAGCCGACCGGTTTCAACCCGATGGCGCTGGCCGACAACGCCACCAACCGCGCCTTCTTGCGCGACTGGCTGGGCGTGCTGCTGAAGGCTGAGGGCCCCGAGGAATCCGCCACCATCGCCACTGCGGTGGATGCCGCCTATTCCAACGACGGATCGCTCCGGCGGCTGCGCCATTTCAAGGAACTGCTCTCGGGCACCCGACGCCCGCAGCCGGGCGATCTTGCGGACCGCTTGGCCGCCTGGATTGGGGAGGGCGAGAACGGCTGGCTGTTCGACAATGCCGAGGACCGGCTCGACCTTTCGACGCGGGTGGTCGGCTTCGACATGACCGCGCTGCTCGAGAACCCCAAGCTGCGCACCCCGACGATGATGTATCTGTTCCACCGGATCGAGGAGCGGCTCGACGGCGATCCGACCATGATCCTGATTGACGAGGGTTGGAAGGCGCTCGACGACGAGGTCTTCGCCGCGCGGATCCGCGACTGGCTCAAGACGCTGCGCAAGCGCAACGCGCTGGTCGGTTTCGCCACCCAGAGCGCGCGCGATGCGCTGGAAAGCCGCATTTCCACCGCATTGGTCGAGCAGACCGCGACCATGATCTTCATGCCCAACAGCCGCGCGCGTCCCGAGGACTATTGCGATGGGTTCGGGCTGACCCAGCACGAGCTGGCGCTCATCCGAACGCTGCCCGCGCACAGCCGCTGTTTCCTGATCCGCCAGCCCGATGCCAGCGTGGTGGTCCGGCTCGATCTCTCGGGCGCGCCCGAGGTGCTGACCGTGCTTTCGGGCCGCGAGGGTTCGGTGCGCCGGCTCGATCTGCTGCGCGAAGCGGTGGGCGACAATCCGGCCGACTGGTTCCCCTCGCTCACCGGCGCGGCCTGGCCCGGCGGCGGCGCCAACGACAGCCATGCCGACATCCCCGAGCGACTGGCCGCCGAATGACGGTCAATTGCCAGCAGGTGGCCCAGGAGGTCGGCTCGGGGGTGGCGGCAGCGCTGCGCGCGGTCGATTGTACCGCGGGCAATCTCACCGCGGAGGCGTTCGGACGGCTGTTCGCGCCCGGCGGTTCGATGGCCGCGGTGCTCACGATCCTGCTGACGATCTATATCGCGATCTTCGGCATCCAGCTGCTCACCGGCCGTTCGAGCATCGGGGTGCGCGCGCTGACGCCGCGGATGCTCACGGTGGGTCTGGTGCTGACCTTCGCGACCAGCTGGGTCGCCTATCAGAGCGTCGTCTGGAACCTCGCGATCGGCGCGCCCGACTGGCTGGCCGGCATTATGACGGGCACGACCGAATCGGCGACCACCACTTTCGCGCAGAAGATCGACGTCGTCTTCCTCGCCATCCAGCAGGCGAGCGCCGGGGCGGAGGATATCTCGGCCTTCTCGCCCGAGGGAATGATGTGGCTGGGCGCCATGCTGTTCATGCTGGGCACGGTCGGGCTGCTGGTAACCGCGCGGATCGCGCTCGCGGTGTTGGTGGCGCTTGGCCCGGTGTTCGTGGTGATGGCGCTGTTCGACGGGACGCGCGGGCTTTTCGCCGGCTGGATCAAGGGCGTGACCATGCTGGCGCTGGCGCCGCTGTTCGCGGTGATCGGCGGCAGCGTCATGCTCGAGCTGGCGGTGCCGATCCTTGCGGTTCTGGTCGCCAACCCCGGCCAGGTCGATGCGCAGGCGGCGATGGGCTTCTTCATGATCGGCGCGGTCCATGTCGCGCTGATGGTGCTGGTGCTCAAGACCGCGGCGACCATGGTCGGCGGCTGGACGGTGTTCGGCCTCGCGCGCTCGGAGAGCGATCGCCAGGACGCGCCAACCGTGATCCACACCTCCTCCGCGCCGGCGGCCGCCGCGATGCAACCCGCGACCGAGCAGGCGCAGGCCACCTCGCAGGTGCTGGCGCAGGCGCGCCGGATCGATATCGCCGCGCAGCCGGTCGGCATGCCGGCCAATGATTCGGGCGGGTCGGCGCAGACCGCGCAGAGCCGCACCACAAGGGTTTTCAACGCCGCTTCGGGCAACGCCCCGGCGCAGCCCGGTATCGCCCCGATATCGCGCGCGCACGGCGTGGGAAGCCGTTTCCGCTCGGCCAATACGAGTCCTCTGGAGTCCAAGAAATGATCCGTCCCACCGCTACCGCGCTGGCGCTTGCCCTTATGGCCGTTCCGCTGGCGGCGCCGCTGTCGGCGCAGGACAACCGGCTGGTCGAGATACCCTACGACGAATCGCGGGTGGTCCGGGTCAACGGCCAAGTGAAGGTCCAGGCCACGATCCGCTTCGACGACAGCGAGGCGATCGAGAACGTCGCCGTTGGGGATTCGACCGCCTGGCAGATCACCCCCAACAAGCGCGCGAACCTGCTGTTCGTGAAGCCGCTCGAAGCGCGCGCTGCGACCAATATGACGGTGGTGACCAACAAGCGGACCTATCTGTTCGATCTGGTGGCCAGCCCGAATGCGAAACCGCTCTATGTTCTGAGCTTCACCTATCCCGACGAGCCGGAGGAAGAACCGGCGCAGTTGGCCGATGCGACCACCGCGGCGGAGCGGGAAGCGAGCACGGATCCGCTGGCGGTGCTCGATCCCGCCGAGCTCAACTTCGCCTGGGCGGGCTCGGGCGACACCGCGCTGCTGCCGGTTCGGGCTTTCGACGACGGCGAAGCGGTGTTCCTGACCTGGCCGCAGGGTCGTCCGGTGCCCGCCATTCTCACGACCAACGCCGCAGGCGACGAAGGTCCGGTGAACTTTACCGTTCGCGAGGATGTGATCGTGCTCGACGGCGTGCCACGCGAGATCGTGCTGCGGTCGGGCGAGCAGACGGCCAGGCTGGTCAACACCGGCCCGGTCAGACCGTCGCGCGAAACACGCGCCGAGACGACCCCCGTCTCGGCAGGAAAGGTGGAATCATGAAACTGGCCATGCGCATGCCCCCCAAGAGCGGGCTTTCCGATGCCGCCAACGATGTCGATCCGCGCTACGGCGCGGATGCCGAGATCATCGATCTGGCGCAGCGCAACAGCTTCCCCGTGGTCGCCGCCAAGAAGGGGCGCAGCGAAGGGGTCGGCATGGTTGCCGGGATCGCGCTGGTGGCCGCGCTGGGCGCGGTGACGCTGTGGAGCATGAATTCGGCGCGCGTCGCCGAGCCCGAGGGGATCGGGAGCGCGCCGCCGCAGCAGGCCGCTGCGGCCCAGCCGGCTCGGGTCGCGGCTCCGAACGCGGGTGAGGCTGTCCCGACGGGGCAAGCCGTCCAGGCTGCGCCCTATTCCGATCCGGCGCCATCCCCCGTCTATTCCGCGCCGCCGCAAGCGATGCCGAGCGCCAATCCCTATTCCAGTCCGACGCTGGTGTTCGACTCTGGCTCTTCAGCGGCCACGCTGCAGGAAGGCCCGGCCGCGGGAGGCGATGCCGCCGCCGCCAGCGCCACCGGCAATTCGGCCAGCGATTTCGCCAGCCGCGTGGGCGGGGTCGGCGGCGGACCGGCGCAGGCGAGGGCCATGACCAATCCCTCGACCACTGTGACGCAAGGCACGCTGATCCCCGCGGTGCTCGAAACCGCGATCGATACCAACGTCCCCGGCTATGTTCGCGCCGTGGTCAGCCAGGACGTGAAGAGCTTCGACGGCAAGCGGGTGCTGGTCCCCCGCTCGAGCCGGTTGATCGGCCAGTATCAGTCCGGCCTGCAGGGCGGGCAGAAGCGTGCCTATGTAATATGGACCCGGCTGATCCGGCCCGATGGCGCTTCGGTGAACCTGGCCTCGCCCGCGGTCGGCTTCGACGGAACCACCGGGCTCGAGGGCAGGGTCAGCGGCAACAGCTTCTTTCAGCGCTTCGGCTCGGCGATGCTGCTTTCCGTCGTTGGCGGACTCTCTGCGCTTGGCTCGGGCGGCGCATCGGTGGTGCTGGGCGGCGCGGGGCAATCCGCCGCCGGCGTGGCCGCACAGCAGGACGGACAGCGCAGCCCCACGGTCCGCGTCCGCCAGGGTGAGCCGATCCGCATCTTCACCGCGCGCGACCTCGATTTCACCCAGGTGAGCTGAGGCTCGCCCGATCATGAGCGCGGATATCCACACTCTCCAGCCGGGCGAGATCGAGCCGCTGCAGCCCGTCGTGAGCGAGCGCAGCGTCTATCTCGACGCCTATCTCGCGCCGTTCCGGCAATGGCTCGATCGCGACACCGTGACCGAGATTCTCGTCAACCGGCCCGGCGAGGTGTGGATCGAGGATTCCGCGCATCCGGGCATGCAGAAGATCGCGGTGGCCGAAGTCGACGATCGGCTGATCCAGCGGCTCGCCGAACAGGTTGCGCGGGTCAGCCACCAGGGAATCAACCGCGAGCATCCGCTGCTCGGCGCGACGCTGCCCGACGGCGCACGGATTCAGTTCTGCGGACCGCCCGCCGCACGCAAGCACTGGACCATGGCGATCCGCCGCCACCGCCGGCTCGATCTCACGCTCGACGCCTATGATCGCGGTCCGCTCAAACCCCCGCAGGACGAACCGCTGCCCGACCCGCACGCGGAGCCGATCGCATTCCTGCGCGCCGCGATCCGGCAACGCCGGACGATCCTAATCTCGGGGGGCACCAGCACCGGCAAGACCACCTTCCTCAACGCCATGCTCGGCGAGATTCCCCGCCATGAGCGGGTGGTGCTGGTGGAAGACACGCCCGAGCTCAAATTGCCCGGCGAGAACGGCGTCGGCCTCGTCGCGGTGAAGGGCGAGCTGGGCGAGGCCAAGGTCACCGCCAACGAACTGCTCCAGGCCGCGCTCCGGCTGCGGCCCGACCGGATCGTGCTGGGCGAATTGCGCGGCGCGGAAAGCGTCAGCTTTCTGCGCGCGATAAACACCGGCCATCCGGGCAGTTTTTCGACTATCCACGCCAATTCGCTGAGCGGCGCGCTCGAGCAATTGTCCTTAATGGTCATGCAGACCGGGATCGGCCTGACCCGCGGCGACACGATCGCCTATGCATCGAGCGTCATCGACATTCTCGTCCAATTGGGCCGCGATGCGGATGGTCGGCGCGGTATCGCGGATATTTCCCTGAGCAGCGAACTCGTCTGACTGCTAAGTCTAAAAGGCTCTGTAATAATGGAAAAACTCGCGTAACGCAGGCGATACGCAACAAAGCTGCGTAAACGCTTGCCAGCAAGCGACGATGTGTTACCTTTCCGTGTCTAAGCCGCAAAAATAGACGGCTGGATGAGGAGAGGGAATTATGAGGGTTAAGGCCACCCTTCTGGCCGGCATTTGTGCCGGTGCAGTTGCAGTTCCAGTTCACGCACAATCCGCCGCCGACAGCGATCTCGAGGATCCTCGCTTCAACGCGCCGACGATCATCGTCACCGCGCAGCGGCAAAATCAGACTCTGCAGGAAGTCCCGATCGCGGTCAGCGCGTTCGATGCCGAAGCGCTCGAAGCGCAGCAGATCGAGAACGCTAGCGATCTTCAGCTTACGCTGCCTAACGTCTCTTTCACCAAATCGAACTTTACCGCCTCGAGTTTCACCATTCGCGGGATCGGCGACCTCTGCGTCGGGGTGACCTGCGACAGCGCGACCGCGATCCATCAGAACGGAGCGCCGCTGTTCGGCACGCGTCTTTTCGAGACGGAATATTTCGATCTCGAGCGCATCGAAGTCCTCCGTGGTCCGCAAGGTACGCTGTTCGGCCGCAATGCCACCGCGGGCGTGGTCAACGTCGTCACCGCCAAACCCGATCTGTCGGGGTTCGGCGGGGCCGCAACTTTCGAATACGGCAATTACGATAGCATCAAGGCCACCGGCATGATCAATGTGCCAATCGGCGAAGCCGTTGGGGTACGGGTCGCGGGATTTTACCTCAACCGCGATGGCTACACGACCAATCTGTTCGACGATTCATCCATCGACGGGCGGGACATGTATGCTGTGCGAGGATCGCTGCGGTTCGAGCCGGGCGCAAATACCACGATCGATCTGACCGGCTACTACTTCCGCGAGAACGACGATCGTCTGCGCATCCAGAAGCAGACCTGCCAGCGCGACCCGACCGGTGTGCTCGGCTGTCTGGCCAACCGGCGCGATTTCGACAGCACCAATGCGAACTCCACCCTCGCTTCTGTGCTCACTTCATCGGAACTCTATGCGATCCAGGGTCTGCCTCCCGGCTTTGGCCTGGGCAGTGTCTACGGACCCGACGGATTTGCCAATTTCGACGAGCCAAACGATGTCCGCACCGTCAACACACCGTTCACGCCGGAATATTTCACTGACGAGATGATCCTTCAGGCGCGGCTGGAACAGGCGATCGGGTCGTTCGACCTGTCGATCGGCGGCACCTATCAGGAAAATCGGGTCGATTCCCGGCAGGACTACAATCTCGGAATACTGGATCGCAGCCTCTATGCGTCGGCGCTCAATCAGTTGGCAGCTTTCACCCAGGTTCCCGGTCTCGGTGCCTATCTGGCACCGGTTTCCAATGCGCTAATCCCCAATGGGCCGAACGGGGCCCTGTGCACATCGGACAATGACGATGGCAATCTGGGCGCATACGAAGGCAATTCCATCTGCTCGGATGTGCCATTGTCCTTCGACCGCTCGAACCAAGACAACAAGGCGTGGTCGATCGAAGGAATCCTCTCGAGCGATTTCGACGGTCCGTTCAATTTCCTGGTCGGCGGCATCTACGCCAATGTCACGACTGATACGAACAGCTACTACGTGAATTCCTTCGGGCTCGACTATGCGACCGGCATATTGGGTACGTTCAGCGCGCTGGGGGCCGGCGCCCCGCCTTCCTATCTCGCGACCTCCATGTATCGCAACAACACGCGCTCGTTCGAACTCGAGAGCTTCGGCATTTTCGGCGAGGTCTATATCGACCTCTCCGACCGCCTGCATTTCACCGGCGGCCTGCGCTACAATGACGATACGAAGAAGGTCACCGCACGCACCACCTTCGCGGACTTCCTCAATCCCTTCGGTGCGGGCGATCCTTTCAATTCGCCTTTCGTCGGCGGGTTCGATGCCGATCCCGGAACGCCGGGCAACCAACTGCTGCAGGAACGTAGCGTCTCGTTCGACGAGATCACCGGGCGGGCCGTGCTCGATTTCGAGGTCACGCCGGACAATCTGCTCTATGCGTCCTATTCGCGCGGCTACAAGTCGGGCGGCATCAATCCGCCGCTGTCGCCGATTTTCGCCGTCGCCGAAGCCTTTGGCTCGGAAATCATCGATGCCTTCGAGATCGGCTCGAAAAACTCGCTGGCAAACGGGCGTCTACAGCTCAATGCCACCGCGTTCTATTACAAGTACGATGGCCTTCAACTCAGCCGCATCGTGGCGCGCACCTCGGTCAACGACACGATCGATGCCACGGTCTACGGCGCCGAGCTCGAGGCGATCATCGCGCCCGATCCGGCCTGGCTGATCAATATGTCCTTCAGCTATCTCAATGCCACGGTCGAAGGGGACCAGTTCTTCTCCAACCCGCGCGATCCCGGCGGCGGAGATCCGACTGCCGTGATCATCAAGGACATTTCCAACGGCGCGCTTTGTGCGGTCACCGGTGCGAACGCGAACGCCTTCGTGGCCACGATCAACCCGGCACTCGGGCTGCGCGCTCCGACCGCCTTCCCGAGCGATGGCGGGATCGCGTCGACAGGCGCCTTCAGCATTTGCGAGGTACTCGATGCCCAGGCGCAGGCGGTGGGCGCCGCTTTCGGTGGAATCCAGGTTCTGAGCCCGGGTGTGGAGGTCAATCTCAACGGCAACAAATTGCCCCAGGCGCCCGAAATGAAGGCTTCGCTGGGGGTCCAGTACACGGCAGACTTCAACAACGGCTGGTCGCTGGTCCCTCGGTTCGATCTGTCCTTCACCGGCGAGCAGTACGGGAACGTGTTCAACGGCAACGTCAACCGGATCGAACCCTTCGTTCAGGCGAATGCGCAAATCCAGCTGAATGGCCCCGATGATCGCTTCTTCGTTCGTGGCTTCATCCAGAACATCTTCGACAGCGACTCGGTTACGGGGCTCTATCTTACCGACGCTTCGTCGGGCAATTTCACCAATATCTTCACGCTCGATCCGCGCCGCTACGGGATCGGGGTTGGCGTCACCTTCTGACGTTCTCAGTCCCTTGGGAGAGGGGAGGGGCCGGGCGCATCGTTCGGCCCCTTTTTCGTTCGGCGGCTAGCTCTGCGTGCGGACGAAGGGCGAGAAATCGGTATCGGTGTCGTAGATATCGACGCCTTCACGTTTTTTGAGCCAGCCGATGACCAGATAGGTGAAGGGGGTCAGCAGGGCCTCCCATGCGGTCTTGATCGCCCATTGCGAGAGCACGACCTGCCACAGCAGTTCGGGCGGCCAGCCCGCCACGCCGTAGAAGGCGAGCGGGTAGAAGATCAGGCTGTCGAGGCCCTGGCCAACCACCGTCGAGCCGATGGTCCGGCTCCACAGCGCCTTGCCCCGGGTCCAGATCTTCATCCGCGCGAGGACATAGCTGTTGGCGAATTCGCCCGCCCAGAAGGCAATCATCGAGGCGGCGACGATCCGCCAGGTGTTGCCGAACACCTCCTCATAGGCCTCCTGCCCGGTCCAGCCGGCGGCGGGAGGCAGCGCGACCACCACCCAGGCCATGAAGGCCATGAAGGCGAGTGCCGCGAACCCCGTCCAGATCACCCGCCGCGCAAGGGCGTAGCCGTAAACCTCGGTCAGCACGTCGCCGATGATATAGCTCACCGGGAAGAACAGCACGCCAGCGCCGAACGACCATTCGGTGCCGCCGGGCAGGGTAATGAAGGACGGCTTGGCCGCGCCGATCAAATTGGAAAGGAGCAGAATGGTGACGAAGGCGGCCATCACCAGATCGTAATAGCGCCAACGCGGGGGCTCCGCGGTGGAGGGAGCAGCGGGCGGCGCGGGGTTGACCATCGCCGCCCGTTCTATCTCCGTTTGGCGTCAAGGCAATCCCGCGCTATTGCCCCGCGGTGCGCGCCCGTAGCTCATCTGGATAGAGCGCGAGACTTCTAATCTTGAGGCAGCAGGTTCGAGTCCTGCCGGGCGCACCATTTCCACCGATCACGCACTGCCGATGAAGATGCTCTTGGCATTGGCGAATTCCTTGATTCCAAAGCCGCCGTGCTCGCGACCGTAGCCCGAGTTCTTGACCCCGCCGAAGGGCATCGCGGGATCGGCCACGCCATAGGTGTTGATGTAGACCATGCCGGTGTCGAAATGGCGCGAGGCGAGTTCGATCGCCCGGTCGACATTCTTCGACAGGATCCCGCCGCCCAGACCGTAACGGCTGTCGTTCGCGATCCGCATCGCGTCCTCGTCATCCTTCGCCTTGATCACCGAGGCGACGGGGCCGAACAATTCGTCGTCATAGGCAGGCTGCCCGGGTGCGACATCGGTGAGGATCGAGGCCGGGTAGAAGGCGCCAGGGCCGTCGGGGATCTCGCAGCCCACCGTAGCGGTGGCGCCCTTCTCAAGGCTCTGATCGACCTGCTTCTGCAGCGTGTCGCGCAAATCGGCTCGCGACATCGGGCCCATGTCGCTGTCCTCGGCGTTGGGATCGCCGGTCCTGACCGCTTCGAAACGCGCCTTGAACCTGTCGAGAAACGCATCGTAGACCTTCTCGGTCACGATGAAGCGCTTGCCGTTGATGCAGGTCTGACCGTTGTTGTAGAGCCGCGCATTGGCGCAAACCTCAGCGGCGAGGTCGAGGTCCGCATCTTCGAGCACCAGATAGGCGTCGTTGGAGCCAAGCTCGAGCACGGTCGGTTTCAGCACCTTGCCCGCGGCTTCGGCGATCGATTTGCCTGCCCGGTCGGACCCCGTCAGCGTCACCCCGCGCACCTTCTGGTGCTCGATGATTGCGTCAGAGGTATCGTGATCGATCACCAGCACGGTGAAGAGGTCCTCGGGTAGTCCGCCCTCGACGAAGATCTCGGCGAGCTTGAGCCCGCTGCCGGTGCAATTGCTGGCATGCTTGAGCAGCACGCCATTGCCGGTCATCAGATTGGCGATGGCGTAGCGGATCACCTGATAAGCGGGGAAATTCCACGGCTGAATGCCGTAAATGACACCGATCGGCGAGAAGGTCACGATGCCGCGCCCGGCATTGCTCGGCTCGCGCTTCTGGTCGGCGAGCTCGCTCGGGCCGTTGGCGGCGGTGTAGTCGCAGATCGCGGCGCACAGTTCGACCTCGTCGCGGCTGTCCTTGATCAGCTTGCCGACCTCGTCGGTCATCAGCTGGGCGAGCTCTTCCTTGTTGTTGCGCAGCGCCTTGCCGATGCCCTTGATGATCTTGGCGCGCTCATCGAGCGATTGAAGCTTCCATTTCTCGAAAGCGGTGTGACAGGCCTCGACCTTCCGATCGGCCTCGTCGCGGTCGATTTGTTCGTAGGTGGAGAGGTCTTGGCCGGTGGCCGGATTGACGGTGGTGATCGTGCCCATGGGAAGCGTCCTTTGTCTGAGAGTTCGACAAAAGAACGGTTTCGAAGCGCCACTCGTTCCGGCGCAGCGCGGAACTGCGACGAGCCGGTGATGGGCAGGGGTCGGTCGCCGCGCATGGTGCGGTCGAGTGCCTCGGCGGTGGCTGGTTACATCGAACATGCATCGTGCGCGATCCACCGCGGCAGCCAGTGCGCGAAGGGAGGATCGCGGAGTACTCACGCCGCGGCGTTCCAGGCCTCGAGCTCGGAAAAGAACCGTTCGCCAGCTACGGTAAAGCGGCCATGCCCGCGCAGGATGGTCAAGGCCCCGGCGATGTCTTCGGCCAGGTCGTTCGCCGTGGCATCGACCCCGGAACTGCGCCTGTGATCGAGGACATTGGAAAAGACATAGGCGCCTTTCAGGATCCCGGGGAGGGGGCGCGGATCGGGCCGCCACGGAACCTGGAAGCGTTCGCAATCCGCATCGTAGAAATCTTCCAGTATCGGGTCCACCAGCTGCATATAGCGCAGCTTAACATGCGCATTCTCATGGACGATATTTTCGGCCATCAACTGCGGCTCGTCGGGATCGAGAAACATCGCGCCCTGGCGGGAGGACACCGTGAATCCGATCCGCCTTTCCGGACCAGTGCTGCGGGGGACGAAGACCGGGGTGAAACTGGCGACATCGACAGCGAGTTCGGGAGACGCGACCGCTATATGGTGCGCCGCCCTGGCGAAAGGATCTACCGGGAAACGGGCGGGGTATTGATCCGGGGAGGCGCCGAAATACACCGTGCCGTTGCTCCGCTCGTTGGTGCCGGTCCAGTGGGGGCGGAGCCATTCGTCGCGCCGTTGCAGTTGAACGGCGCCATCCATCAACCGCTCGTAAAGGGTGAGGCAGAATCCATCGCGTTCGAGGCTTGGCTCCGGGTCGACGGTCTCGGCGACGAGGTCGCCTAGCGGAATTTCCACGGTCATGCCGTCGTCGAAGCGAAATCTCGCACCGCCCGCGACGATATCGGCTTCGGTCCGCGCGGAGGCTCTTTCGCGGCCGAATTCGACATGCCGGCCGAGGATCGGCAGCCTCATCCCGCCTTCGCCATCCAGCTCGACTGGCCAACTGCTCTCGTCGCCCGTCGCCAGCGCCAGTTGCAGTCCGAGATTGCCTGCATTGCGGGCGAACGGTCCCCGGTACTTCCGATCGGCCTCCCCGCTCGCGCGGCGCATGGCAGATAGCCAGTATTGCGTAGTCGGGTGCATCAGGAAAGCCCGGAGCGTTGCGCTGTCCTCCATGGGCGAGAGGAGGAAGGCAAATCGGAGCAGCGTCTCTGCCTCGCCAAGCGATATCCCAAGGGCGGCCTGCTGTTCGACATAGCGACGACAGACAGCCTCGATCTGCCTGCGACTGTGCGATGCGACCATGGCGAGAATCCGCTGGCGGTGGCCCGAGCACGCGGGGCCGGCGAAGAGGACGGCCCGATCGTTCATGCTGCCATTCCCTGCATCTGCGCCGGCAGGCTTTCCACGATCCGGGCGTGCATATGACGGACCAAAGGCTTGAGCGCTCCGCAGTAGACGCTGGGGTGATTGAAGCTGTTATCCGCGCCGAAACGGTGCGGCATGTAGCCGCCGCCGCAGATGTCGCGAGCCTCGCACGCCTGACAGGTATCGCACAGACCGGACGATCCCTTCTGAAAGGCTTCGATCAAGGGATTGGCCGACAGCTCGTCGAGCGCGGTCGTGGCCAGATTGGCACCCAGCTTGGTGACGCCATCGAAGCAGCATTTGAATGCGTCGGTCGGCTCGAGACTGCCGTCCGTCTCGATAACCAGAACATCGACCGGCTTGCCCCCGATGTTGTCGGTGCTGATCTGGCACCCGAACATCATCCGCATCATATTCTCGAAAAAGCGAACGTGGCGGTTGGGTCTGTTGCGGTCGAACCAACCATCGAAGAAGGCGATCAGCCAGTCGCGATAGGCTTCGATCGGTGCAGGCGGAGGATGCAGGTGATTGGCATGCGGAAGCGAGAGATCGAAACCGACGACATCGATCTCGTCCCAGAAATCCAGAAGCGCCTCGGGATCGATATCGGTATCGACCACCGCAAGCACGTTGGAGAAGATTTCCGGGCCGCGCGGGTGCGATTTCAATCGATCGATCGCTCCGACGACACGGTCGAACGACCCCCTGCCGAAATGATCCCGCCTGTGCCGGTCATGCACTTCGCGAGGACCGTCGACGCTGACACCGATGCGGATTCCTTGATCGGCCAAGAGCTCGATCCATTCATCGTCTATGAGCATGCCATTGGACTGCATGCTGAAGCGAACCTGCACGTCGTCAGCGGCAAGCACCTCGCGCACTGTCGTGGCGATCCGCGCGATCCGTCGCTTGCCCGCTAGGAGCGGCTCCCCTCCGTGCATGATGAAGTGAACCGCGCCAAGATCGTGTGCTACGGCATGCTCGGCGATCCGGCTGGCAGCGTTGCGCGCAACCTCATCGGTTAGCACAGCCGGCTGGTTGCGGTAGGTACGATCCTCTAGATTGTACATGTAGCAATAGTCGCAATTCAGATTGCAGCGACTTGCCACCTTTACCACGAAGGTCGAAAATGGGGTTGGCATAACGCCTTGCTCCCTTTGCTCCCGAAGCGGACGGCTTGAAAACTGGTGCCACGCTCAGGTTGCAGCGGCCCTATCTAGAGCCGCTGCAACACGGGAAGCTATGCCGCCGAAGAAAAGGTCGAGAAGGTCGAGAAGGTCGAAAAGCTTTCGCTATCGATCGCAAAATCATCTCGGCCGAGGAATTTCGCCGCGGCCGCCATCGCCGCGCGTACGGCCTCGTTCCGAATCCCCGCCAATTGCTTTGCATCGAGATCGACTTTGCCGAGATCGAAGCTGAGCTTGGCTTGCGGGTGCTCGATCACCTGTTTGGTCGGCGGTTCGGAAAAGAACAACTGGCGGCGAACGACTTCTCCGGGTTCCTTGGCCATCTCAATAATCTCCCTTGAAATAATCAGTCGGAGCGACCCTGGATGCAGCAACCCATATTATTGATCAGCGACTCGCGCCGCTAACACCATCATCCTATTCTCGATTTGTTTGATGTAAATGATAGTGCTGTAAAGAAGCAAATGCGACCGGAAATAGACAAATACATAGTGATTAGGAAAAATAGGGCTAATGACGCGCGAGTATTGCAGAAAAAATCAATTTTGATTTGATAGAGTCAAGCCGGCCGAATACTTTTTAAGTAACGGAGAGATAATCCATAACGGCGTGTTTATAATGGCCGCCGATGCAATGGCTTTCCAGGAGGCTGCGCGGCATCATCCTGTTGCTACGGTATTCCGCGGGGAAGGGGCGGGTTCGGGCCGATCCCGAAGCGACGCCAAAAACTCTATCCATTTCGGACTTACTTTCCGCGCGGGCGCGTCCGTTCAGGAGCGCTTGCGAAGCAGTCGGTAGCGGGGCTCAGTCGCCGCGCATGGCATTTTCGAGCACTTCGGTGGTCACCGGATAGCCGGCGTCGTGCGGGATGCGCAGCACTGGTGCGGCACCGCTTTCGTCGACCTGCGGGGTGATGATCCGCACCGGAGTCGCTCCGGCATGCGCTTTGGCGGCGGCGAAATCGCTGAACAGGGCCAGCCGTTCCAGATTGCGCCGCGTCGGGAATATCACCGCAATTTCCTCGCGCGCGGCCATCTCCAGCGCCCCCTTGGCGGTGACCCAGAACAATCGGGTGTTCTCGGTGGCATCGACTTCGACATCGACCGCTCCGGTGCCCAGATCTGCGAGGTAGAAGCGGGTGTCGAAGATGCGGCTGTGCGCCATGCCCAGCGGCAGCCAGCGCGCGAAGGGGATGATGGCGCTCCGGTCGATCGCCCAGCCGAAGCGCTCAAGCACCGGGGCAAGCGCGCCCTGTTCCAGCAGCAAGGCGCGTGCCTCGCGCGCAAGCGTACCGTCGATGGTGCCGGTAAGGCCCACGGCGAGGCCGGTTTCCTCCAGCGTCTCGCGGATCGCGGCAATGCGGTGCGCGAGTTCCTCCGGATCTTCACCTCGAGCAAGCTGCCGCCCCAGGTCGTAATCTGCCGGATCGACGCGGCCGCCGGGGAACACCGCCATACCGCCGGCGAAAGACATCTTGCGCGAGCGCACCACCATCAGCAATTCGGGATCGGCTCCCTCGCGCCCTCCACGAAAGATCACCAGGGTTGCGGCGGGGATGGGTTGGTCGTCGGAAGCGCTCATGTTGATCCTACTGCATGCTGGGCGACGGCTTGCCAAGCAGGCAAGACCTCGCTGCGTGTCGGGATAATTTACACCTTCGCTTGTAGCGGTCCGGGCGTTAACCACCGCGATGCGCGGACAGCCAAGCTGGACCGGGTTTGGCACGAGGCCTGCATAGAGTAAGCATCCCTGATGGTCTTCGAACCGAGGCGGGCCGCTCCTGGTCTGCGGTCCCGCCTCCCCGAATGCTGCACAAAAAAAGGCCCGCGTGACTTTGGTCGGTCACGCGGGCCTTTCCCGTTGTGGTTGCACGCCGGTGGCGGCGTCGTCGGTCAGCTCTCGGCCTTGGCGACCTGCTTCTCGTCCATCAGCTGCTGCAATTCGCCGGCCTCGAACATCTCCATCATGATGTCGCTGCCGCCGACGAACTCGCCCTTGACGTAGAGCTGCGGGATGGTCGGCCAGTCGGAGAAACCCTTGATGCCCTGACGGATTTCCATGTCCTGCAGGACATCGACGCTTTCATAGGCGACGCCGCAATGGTCGAGGATGGCGATCGCACGGCTCGAGAAGCCGCATTGCGGAAACAGCGGCGTGCCCTTCATGAAGAGAACGACGTCGGCCTCGCCGACGATGCCGGTGATACGGGAGTTTACATCGGACATTGGAGTGTCCTGCCTTCCATTACGAATTTGCTTGGATGATTCAGGTGGGAACCTGAGTGGTCAGTTGCAAGGCGTGGAGCTCGCCGCCCATCCGGCCGCCCAGCGCCTCGTAGACCAGCTTGTGCTGCTGGACTCGGCTCTTGCCCGCGAATTCGGGCGCGATGACATGCGCCGCGAAATGGTCGTTGTCCCCCGCCAGATCGCGGATCTCGACCTCGGCCTCGGGCAGGGCGGCCTTGATCAGGCGTTCGATTTCGTCGGCGGGCATCGGCATAGCGTCAGCCCTGCTCGCTCATGAACTGGCGGCGCGCCTCGACCGAGCACTCCTCCAGCTTGGTGCGGATATCGGCTTCGGTCACTTCGCTCCCGGCGGCGGTCAGGTCGCCCAGCACCTTGCGGATCACGTCCTCGTCGCCCGCCTCTTCGAAATCGGCCTGGACGACCGCCTTCTTGTAAGCGTCGGTTTCCTCGGGAGTGAGCTCCATGAGGCCCGCCGCCCATTCGCCCAGCAGGCGGTTGCGCCGCGCCGCGATCTTGAAGGCGGTTTCCTCGTCCATCGCGTATTTGGCTTCTTCGCCGCGCTGGCGATCCTTGAAATCGGTCATGGTGATCCTCGTGGGGGCAGGGGCTGTCGGCCCGAGGAGATAGGCCCGGCAGCCTGCCCCGGCAACCGGATTGTCAGCCGGGCATCGTCACCACCAGCTTGCCGATCGCGCCGCGGTTTTCCAGCTTGGCGATCGCCTCGTGCGCGCGCTCGAGCGGATAGGTCTCGCTGACCAGCGGGCTGATCTTGCCTGCCTGCCACAGCTCGAACAGCTCGGCGATATTGGCGGCGTTCTTCTGCGGTTCGCGCGCGGTCCAGGCGCCCCAGAACACACCGCGGATGTCGCAGCTCTTGAGCAGGGTGAGGTTGAGCGGCATCTTGGCGATACCGGCGGGAAAGCCGATCACCAGGAAGCGGCCCTCCCAGGCGATCGCGCGCAGCGCGGGCTCGGAATAGTCGCCGCCGACGATGTCGTAGACGATGTTCGCACCATCCGGCCCGACCGCGGCCTTGAAATCGCTCGCGAGCTGCTTGGACTGGTCCTTGTCGAAGGGCGCGCGGGGATAGATCACCACCTCGTCGGCACCGGCCTTGCGCGCGACCTCGCCCTTTTCCTCGGTCGAGACCGCGGCGACCACGCGGCAGCCATAGGCCTTGGCGAGTTCGACCGCGGAAAGACCCACGCCGCCCGCCGCGCCGAGGATCAACACGGTCTCGCCCGGTTTGATATCGCCGCGATCCTTGAGCCCGTGGATGGTGGTGCCATAGGTCATCAGCAGCGCGCTGGCCTGGACCAGATCGATGCCGTCCGGAACCTTGAACAGGCGCTGCGCGGCGACCGCGACCTTTTCCTGCAGCCCGCCATTGCCGACCCCGCACATCACCCTGTCGCCCACCGCAAAATCCTCGACGCCTTCGCCCAGCGCTTCGACCGTGCCCGAGATTTCGCCGCCCGGCGCGAAGGGGCGGGGCGGCTTGAACTGGTACAGGTCGCGGATGATCAGCGTGTCGGGAAAGTTGATCGCGCAGGCGGCGACCTTGACCAGCACCTCGCCGGCGCCCGGCTTGGGCTCGGCGATCTCCTCGACCACCAGCGTTTCGGGTCCGCCGGTTTCTTTGGACAGCACGGCTTTCACAATGAATTCTCCCTTGGATTGTCGAGCCAGGGCAGCGCAGCCGCCCGGCTCGTCTCGTAATTGGAAATGGCGGCATCGCGCGCCAGGGTCATCCCGATCTCGTCGAGGCCCTCGAGCAGGCAATGCTTGCGGAACGGATCGATCGCGAAGGTGAAGCGATCCTGAAATGGGGTGGTCACCGTCTGGCTGTCGAGATCCACCGTGATCGGCTGCTCGCGCGCGACTTCCATCAAGCGGTCGACCTGCTCCTGCGGCAGCTCGACCGCGAGGATGCCGTTCTTGAAGGCGTTGCTGGAGAAGATATCCGAGAAGCTGGGCGCGATCACCGCGCGCACGCCCATGTCGAGCAAGGCCCAGGCGGCATGCTCGCGGCTCGAGCCGCAGCCGAAATTGTCGCCCGCGATCAGAATCGGCGCGCCGATATTCTCGGGCTGGTCGAACACGTTGTCGGGCTCGGCTCGAACACTCTCGAATGCGCCTTGCGCGAGCCCTTCGCGGGTAATCGTCTTCAGCCAATGCGCGGGAATGATGATGTCGGTGTCGACATTCTTCGCGCCATAGGGGATCGCCTGGCCCTCGATGGTTGCGACGGCTTTCATCAATCAGTTTCGGGGTTCTCGCCCGAGGGGGGGATGGGGCCTGGCTGCTGGGGGCGGTTCTTCTTGCGATTGGAGACATAGAGCATCGCCGCGGCGATGGCGGCGGAACCGATGGCGCCGGCGATGGCGGCCTTGCCTGTTTTCTTGCGTGTCATGCTGGCCTCATGGGGCAGTGGGGCCGGGGCTGGCAAGGGGGGAGTCGGTCAGCAGTTCGCGCACATCCGTGAGCCGCCCGGTGACCGCGGCGGCGGCGGCCATCGCCGGGCTGAGCAGATGGGTGCGCGCGCCGGGACCCTGGCGGCCGACGAAATTGCGGTTGCTGGTCGAGGCGCAGCGTTCGCCTGGCGGGACTTTGTCGGGGTTCATCGCGAGGCAGGCCGAACAGCCCGGTTCGCGCCATTCGAACCCGGCCGCAGTGAAGATCCGGTCGAGCCCCTCGGCCTCGGCCTGGCGCTTTACCAGACCGGAGCCGGGGACGACGATCGCCCAGCGGACGCCCTCGGCCTTGCGCCGCCCCTTGAGCACCGCAGCCGCGGCCCGCAGATCCTCGATCCGGCTGTTGGTGCAGCTGCCGATGAAGACGTTCTCGATCGCGATCTCGGATATCGGGGTGCCCGGTTCGAGCCCCATATAGGCCAGGCTCTTGCGCGCCGCTTCCTGCTTGGCGGGATCGGCGAAGCTCTCGGGCGCGGGGACGCTGCCGCCCACCGCGACCACATCCTCGGGGCTGGTGCCCCAGCTCACCGTCGGTTCGATCGCGCGTGCGTCGATCACGACGCTGCGGTCGAAACGCGCGCCCACGTCGGTGCGCAGCGAGCGCCACCAGGCCAGTGCGCGGTCCCAGTTTTCGCCCGTCGGCGTATAGGGGCGGCCTTCTAGGTAGGCGAAGACCCTCTCGTCGGGCGCAATCAGACCTGCGCGCGCGCCGCCCTCGATGCTCATGTTGCAGACCGTCAGCCTTCCCTCGACGCTCATCTTCTCGAACACCTTGCCGCGGTATTCGATCACATGTCCGGTGCCGCCCGCGGTGCCGATCTGCCCGATAATATGGAGGATCAGATCCTTGGCGGTCACCCCGGGCCCGAGTTCGCCCTCGACCCGGACCTCCATGGTCTTCGACGGCGCGAGCAGCAGCGTCTGTGTCGCCAGGACATGCTCGACCTCGCTGGTGCCGATCCCGAAGGCCAGCGCGCCGATCCCGCCATGCGCGGCGGTGTGGCTGTCGCCGCAGACGATGGTGGTGCCGGGCAGCGAGAAACCCTGCTCGGGGCCGACGACGTGGACGATGCCCTGCTCGGCGGCGCTCGCATCGATGTAGCGGATGCCGAATTGCGGGGCGTTGCGTTCGAGCGCGGCGAGCTGCGCGGCGCTTTGCGGGTCGGCGATCGGAAGCCGGCTGCCATCGCCCGCGAGCCGGGGCGTGGTCGGGAGATTGTGGTCGGGCACTGCGAGCGTGAGATCGGGGCGGCGCACGCTGCGTCCCGCGAGCCGCAGCGCCTCGAAGGCTTGTGGGCTGGTAACCTCGTGAACCAGATGCCGGTCGATATAGAGAAGGCAGGTGCCGTCCTCGCGCCGCTCGACGACATGCGAGTCCCAGATCTTCTCGTAAAGTGTGCGCGGTTTGCTCGCCATAGCGGCAAGATTTGCGGCAAGCGGGCAACAGGTGCAATCTTTCCCCGCCCAAGCAATAGCCGTGTCATGGAAAAGAAAGGTATCAATCCCTAACTGGCACCCATGTCAGCAAAACCCTTTGCCTTTCCGATCACCGTGGTCCCCGCGGACATCGACTTCATGGGTCATGTCAACAACGCGCGCTATCTGGGCTGGGTCCAGGATGCGGTGCTCGCGCATTGGCAGAAGCTGGCGCCCGCCGAAGAGGTGGCGAGCAAGGCCTGGGTCGCGCTCAAGCACGAGATCACCTATCGCAAGCCCGCCTTTCTCGAGGACGATGTGATCGCGCAGACGGTGCTCGAAAGCTTCAGGGGCGCGCGCGCCTTCTACTCCACCGTCATCCACCGCGGCGAGGAAGTGCTCGCCGAGGTGAAGTCGGCCTGGTGCTGCATCCATGTCGACACCCATCGGCCCGCGCGGATCGACGACGGAATGCGCAGCATCTTCTTTCCCGCCGAGCAAGCGGCCAGCTGAGGCTCGGCCTTCCGCCCCTGACCTGGGGCTGGTAGGCGCATGCCATGTCGTCCCGCACCGCAACCCTTCCCACCCGTCGCCCGCGCCTGACACAGGCCGCGATCGGGCTCGGCCTCGCCGCAGCGATCGTCGCGAGCTGGCTCGGCCTCCATCTATACGCGATGTTCGGTTTCGCGCTGACCTGGAACAGCCTGCCACTGGCACTAGCCATGGCGCTGCTGCAATGCTGGCTCTCGGTCGGGCTGTTCATCGTTAGCCATGACGCGATGCACGGTTCGCTGGTTCCGGGCGGTGGGCGGCTCAACGGCGCGGTGGGCGCAGTGCTGCTGTTCCTCTACGCGGGCTTCGCCTGGAAGCGGATGCGAAGCGCCCATTTCGCGCATCACAAATCGCCCGGCTCGGCGCGCGACCCCGATTTCGATGCCGTCAATCCCACCCGTTTCTGGCGCTGGTACGCAACCTTTCTGACCCGCTATTTCGGCTGGCGCTCGGTGCTGTTCGTTTCCTTCATGGTGCTGCTCTACTGGCTGGTGTTCGCGGTCCCGGTCGAGAAGATCGTGTTGCTCTACGGGCTCCCGGCGATCGCTTCCTCGCTGCAATTGTTCTATTTCGGCACCTACCGCCCGCACCGCCACGAAAGCGCGGGCCATACCGGCTTCGCCGATCGTCACAATGCGCGCAGCGAGCGGTTCGGGACGCTGGCATCGCTCGCATCCTGTTTCCATTTCGGCTATCACCACGAACACCATCGCGCACCCGACGTGCCGTGGTGGGCGCTGCCCGGTCTGCTCCAGCCGCAGCCGAAAACCCGCAACCCGAGCGAGTGAGACACGCATGACCGTCCCCGCCATCATTCTGACCGTCGTGCTGGCGGTGCTGGGTATGGAGCTGTTCGCCTGGTGGGCGCACAAATACATAATGCATGGCTGGGGCTGGGGCTGGCACCGCGATCATCACGAACCGCACGATCATGTCTTCGAAAAGAACGATCTCTATGCGGTCACCTTCGGCACCATCGTCTTCTTCCTGTTCCTGATCGGCTATCTCTATTCCGAACTGCTCTGGTGGGTGGCGCTGGGGATCACGCTCTACGGGCTGATCTACACGGTAGTCCACGACGGGCTGGTGCATCAGCGCTACTTCCGCTGGGTGCCCAAGCACGGCTACGCCAAGCGGCTGGTGCAGGCGCACAAGCTCCACCACGCGACCATCGGCAAGGAGGGCGGTGTGAGCTTCGGCTTCGTCTTCGCCGCCGACCCGGCCAAGCTCAAGGCCGAGCTCAAGCGCCAGCGCGAGGCGGGCATCGCCGTGGTCCGCGACAGCGCGGGCGCCTGAGGTCGGGCACGGGGGAAGTTCACGCGTTCGGATGGCACAAGTCCGGTTTTGAGCGGCGCGACTTTGGGCGGATTGTCCTTGTCCGGAGTGGTTTGCGTGAGGTCGGCTAGCGAGCTAACCACACCAGATCGTCAGCGCGTGCTGCTGACGAATGTGACCTGACGGATGGTCACTCCGTCGCGCAGTCTTTCGCAGCCTCTGCGCAGGGCTTCCTCGAATTTTGCTTCAGGGGCCTCGTTCACGCGAACAAGCGAGATTCTCTCGGAACTGAACGTTTCGCTATCGCCGGTGGGGGGGCTCTTGAGGAAGTCTTCGACTGCTTGAGCGCCGCCGTCGCCGTTGTGGATGGTGACGGAGTGCGTGCCTTCGTCGCCAGGCTCGCGCTGCCAGAACTGCCCGTCGGCCTCCAGATCTCTGATCTCGGTTACGTCATAAACGAAGGAGGCGCCAATCGGATTGTCACCCCATACTTCCCCGCCTGCGGCGAATTTCTCGGCGCAATCGGAAACGGAACCGGGTGCGCTCGAACCGAAGGCGGTGTTCTCGCTGCGAGAAGTGTGGGACGCATCGCATCCCGCCGAGGTCATGGCTGCGCCGCCAAGGAGGATCGAGACAGCGCCGATGCGATCGAGCATGTGTTGGCGCTCCCTGCCGGGGTTTTATCGGTTCCGACTTGCGCGGTCAGCGTATTCCGCTGACATCGCCGATGCAGCTTCGGACTGCAAGTAGCTCCTTTGCGACCGGGCCGGTTTCGGAGCCCGAGAGCAAACAGCCTTTTCTCGGTTAGCGAACGCCTTACCCAAGGAGAATGTTAGGTATCCGCCGCCGCCCGTTTTTTGCTGGAATAACTAAGCCGTAAGCCCGGGGCCAGGCGTATCATTTTGCCCGAATACGGTTTCGCTCCAAGTTAGTCATGCTACAACCCTCCTCAGCCCCAAGACCGAGGCGGGGGGCTAGCGACGAAAGTCGCGATCACTTCAAGCCGCCATGTTTAATGCAATCTCGTGGAGTTTCATTATGAAGAAAAGTGCACTGGCTCTGGGTGCTGCCGCCGTCGCTGCGATGATCGCTGCGCCGGTTGCCGCGACCGAGCGTTTTTCCGCTCCTATCGCTGATGAAAGCGAACTCGGCGGCGACAATGGCGGACTCATCGTCGGAGCTATAGCTCTGGGCGTCGCCGTAGCTGGCACCCTCATCCTCATCGAACTGTTCGAGGACGACGAACCCGTCAGCCCCTGAACCAAGGGGCCAACGAAGACTTTGGGCGGAGGGGCGACCCTCCGCCCACGGCTGTAGTCGTGCCGTTCAGGGCAAACAGTTTTCGCAACCGTTCGCGCTCGCGGCTGCGTTCTCGCTTTCCGCGCTGTAGGCACCGCTCCCGGCCTGCGGTGCAGCACAAGAACAAGAGTTGCCACGCCGATGTGACTCTGTCACCTTTTGACAGAGCCGCGGTCCGACCCGTGTCCGCACATGTTAACGCCGTGGCCCTAGAAATTGCGAGTCGAGGCAAGGTTTGCCTACACTTCAACGGCTTGAACGAGGAGACCGGCAATGTGGAAATTCGGTTTGAGTGCCTGGCTCGCGGTGCTGTTGATCGCACAGCCGGCGGAAATCGCTGCACAGCCGATCGATCTGCAGCATGTCGAGCTTCAGCACCTCGAACAGCGGCTCGCCGCTACCGCGCGCGAAAACCCTGGCGAATACGGCATCGCCGCGCTTGATCTGACCACCGGGCTGGTGATCGGAGTGAACACCGAAAAGGCCTTTCCGATGGCGAGCACGATGAAGATCGCGGTCGCCGCTGCCTATCTGGCCGAGGTCGATGCCGGGCGCCGGTCGCTCGACGAGGCGATCGGCGGTTCGAGTGCCTACAGCCTGATGGACCGAATGATGGTCCGCAGCGACAACCGCGCGACCGACGAGCTGATCGCCACGCTCGGCGGTCCGTCGGCGGTCGACCGCTGGCTGCGCGGCCATGGGCTCACCGGGATCCGCGTCGACCGCAACATCGCCGATCTGCTCGCCGCGCGCCGCGACCTGTGGGACGTGCGCGATTCGGCCACCCCGCTCGCCATGCTCGAGTTGCTGCGGCTGGTGGATGGCGACCGGGCGCTAACCGCCCGCAGCCGCGCCACGCTGATCGACATGATGCGCCGCTGCGTGACCGGTTCGAACCGCATTCGCGGGATGCTGCCCTATGGCGCGGTGGTCGAGCACAAGACCGGAACGCTCAACCGCTACACCACCGATGTCGGTTTTCTGACGTTGCCCGATGGCCGCCGCCTCGCGGTCGCCTTTTTCGCCCGCGGGGGCGAGAACCGTCCGGCGGTGATCGCCACCGCCGCGCGCGCGATATACGACGGCTTCCGCCCCCAATTGGCCGCCGCAACGCCGGCCCCCGGCACGGTTCAGGACACCGGACGCGCATTGCTCAGCGCAGATTATTGAGCTGGGATGGCCCCGCTGCGTCAGCGGTTGAGAAGGCGCCAAAGCAGTCCCGGTTCGTCCTGCATGGGCAGGATTCGTCCGCGCTTCATCATCCGCAGACTGGCATCGCTGTAAGGCCGCGGTACCGACCAAGGGTCGGGACGGCTGCTGCGATAGCTTCTGAGCGGCATGGCAGGCTCCTTTTCGCTACGATGAAACGTTGCATAGATAAGGCCAGTTGAGCTGAATGGTTCCTGACCCGCGCGAAGAACCGGAATGCGGGTCCGAACTGGAAATGGCCCCACACCGGGAGAAGCGGGAAATCCTTGCAACTTTGCCGGGCCCACACAGCAGGGGATGGCTGCCCGCGCATCGCCGCGATCGCCGGGCGTCTTGCGCGCTACCGCGCAGAGTAAGGGTCAAGCCGCTCGCGTTGCGCTATCGGAGCGCCGGGTGGGGCAATTCTCACCAGCAGCGGCAATCTCGACCCGGTTGCCGCCTGCCGACTTGGCGGCGTAGAGCGGGCCATCGGCGGCCTGCAGGGCAAGAGAGGCGCTGCAGGCTACGGCAATTCCTGCCAGGCCGACGCTGGCGGTGAGCGAGAACACCGTCCCGTCTGGCGCGGCGAGATCCAGCCCCGCCACTTCTCGGCACAATTGCTTGCATAGCGCCGCCGCCTCGCTCGGTTCGATGCCGTCGGCGATCAGCGCGAATTCGTCGCCGCCGAGACGGGCGAAAAAGCGTTCGGGTGCGCTCAGTTGCTGCATCGCTGCCGCGACCCGGCGCAGCACCATGTCGCCCGCGTCATGACCATGGGTATCGTTGACGCATTTGAAATGGTCGAGATCGACGATGGCGAACATGAAGGGGCGATGCGCCGCATGTTCGAGCCGGGTTTCGAGATGGCGAAGAAATGCGCGGCGGTTGGGCAAGCCGGTGAGGGCATCGGTATCCGCCTCGCGCAAGGCACGCAACTCGGCGCGTTTGCTCGCGGTGACGTCGCGGATAGTGACGGCATAGCCTACGATCGGGTCCGCTATCGAGCTCGCTATCGGGCGCGTGATTTCGGCGCGAGGGACGGCCCGGATCCGTGCCTCGAGCCAGACCTGATCCTTGCCCTGCAGCACCGGACGTTCGATCATGCAGGTTTGACCCGGCTCCTGGCCGGCGCGGGTGAGGGCCCCGAGCACGAGCGCTTCGTCGAGCGGATCGAAGAAAACTGTCAGTGGCAGATCCATCAGCTCGGTCCGTCCACTTAGCCGCTCGCCCGCCGGGGACGCGAACCGTACCCGACCTTCGCTGTCGAGATTGAGCAGTGCATCGTCCGAATGATCGGAAATGAGAGCCTTGAGCGCCTTCTTCTCCTCGAGTTGGGCGAACAGCAGCTGATTGCGTTTGAGCGCCACCGATACCGGCAGGGCGAGCAGCAGCAGCACGGCGAGGTAAAACTGAAGGAAAAGCACCTTCTCGCCGAAGGCGCCGAGGGCTGGGAGCGAAACGCCTTGGCCGGTGGAAAACGAGACGATGGCGACTACGGCGATGGTGAACAATCCGATCGACGCTCCGATGCGGCCCTGGCGGAAGGCGGCGAACAAAAGCGGCGCGACGGGAAGAAACAGCAACGGCAAATCGGCTTGCAGGAACACCACCGCGGTCACGACGCCGACGATCAGCGCGTGACCGATGCATTCCGCAACGACCGCCGGACGAGAGGCGGCAGATTCCTTCGAGAGTGCGCCCGAGGTGGCTATATGGGCGATCGGGAAGCCGAGCAGCGTACCCAGCCCATGGCCAGCGATCCAGTCGGTCGCGTGCGAGAGCCAGCCGCCCGGCGCCACCATCGCTACCATCAAGCCTCCCGGTATCGCTGCCAGCGCGGGGCCGATAAGCCCGCCCGCGACGATCAGGACGATAAGCCCATCGACGCTCTCGAGCCAGTCGCGCTGCGGCCGCAGCGCCAGCAACAAACGCGCGATCACATAGGCTTCGAACACATTGGCGGCGGCCAGCTGCAGTGCCATGTGGGGGCCGAACCCGAAGAGGCTGGTCGCCGCCGCGCTGAGGGCTGCAAAACCCCAGAGGACCCGGCTCCACTGCGGCCTGGGAAGCGTCACCAGCACGGCGGTGAGGATCGCCGTGCCGAGCCAGACCAGGGCGAGCGCGCCACCGAAGCGAGTCATTGCGATGGTCAGCGAAGTGAGCGCGAAAAACGCCAGTCCCAGCAGCGCAACTTTCTTCCCGCCGGGCACATGGCTTTCAATCCAGGTTATCGGGCTGGGACTAATCGCCATCGATTGAAGAGTTCTTCCTGCAGGCTTTCCGGGCATAGAGAAGTTAACCTAGCGGCTTAACACCGTTCGGTCAGCAGACAATTTTGAGGATTGGCTGGGATAGCTTGAGCAAGGACAGCAGTAGGCGGTTTCGAAACGATCGGTTGCTCGTTGTTTGTTGCCTCGACTCAGCCAGGCTGGCGCGGATGGGTTAACTGTGACCGATTGGAAACGACCAGAGCTGGCCCCTAGCCAGCTCGAACCCCAACCACAACGCGACGCTCGGAAGCGGGACTCGGCAGCCACCGCGCCCGGCTGAAGCACAGTTGCGAGATCAAGGAGCAGTAGGACTTTTCTTGGCCATGAATTGCAATGCCTTCCGCTATCCGCAACCTACTTCGAGGCTCGGCCAATCACTCTGAAACCGGCCCTGCCTTGCCGTTGGGACGGTGGGACGGGCGTTTGCTGCTTCCCGGTCTCTAGAATGAAGCCCATTCGCCCGTCGCAGGATGGTCGTTGGCCGCTTCCGCCGCTGCAACGTGCCTGACCGGAACGCGGCGACCGGAGGCATTCTCACCGGCGGACCTCGCGAAACCCGCGAGGGGGTTTGGAGCGGCGCGGCTGGCGCTGTCGATCCGGAACTGCCCGGCCTGCTCGCTGAGCGCGGCGACTTCGCCCGTCAGATTGCGCGCCGCAGCCGAGGTTTCCTCGACCATTGCGGCATTCTGCTGGGTCGACTGGTCCATCTCCCGGATCGCCACATTGATCTCGGCGATGGCGCGGGACTGGGCGCGATTGTCGTCCGCCATCTGGCTCAGCAGCGTGTGGACTTCGCTCACGTCGCCCGAAATGTTCACGAAGGTGCCATCGACCTTCTCGACCATGCCAACCGCAGCGAGAATATCCGTCTGGGTGGTGGTGAGCTGATCGCTCGCATTGCCGGCTTCTTCCTCGGCGCGCTTGGCGAGCGCCGAGACCAGATCGGCGACCACCGCGAAGCCGCGCCCGGCCTCGCCGGCACGACCGGCTTCGATCGCCGCGTTCATGGCCAGCACCCTGGTCTGGAAGGCGATCTTGTCGAGGCCCTCGATCACGCTGTCGATGCCCTTCGCGCTGTCCGACACCCGGGTCATGGCCCGGACCGCTTCATCGGCGATTTCGCGACCGCCCTGGACTGTTGCTATCGCGCCATCGGCCCGCTGGACCGTGCTGCTCGCGGCCTCGGCGGTCGCCTGGAGGCGCTCGTCCATTTGCGCGATCGCCGCTGAGGTTTGCTCGAGGCTGGCGGCATTGGCTTCGGTGCGCCGCGCGAGGTCCTCGGAAGCCTGCGCAATCTCTCCCGAACCGGTACGGATCGTCGCGGCGCCTTCGGCTACCGAGCCGATCAGCTCACGCAGGCTCGCCAGCGCTTCGTTGAAATTGGTTTTCAGCTCTGCATAGGAATCGGGAAACTCGATCGTGATATCGCCGGTCAGGTCGCCTTCCTTGAGCTGTGCCAGTCCCAGCCGCAGCGCGGAGACGACGTCTGCCTGCTCGACTGCATTCTGCTGCTGCTGCACGGCGGTATCGCGGAAGGTGAACATCGCGCGCGTCATTCGGCCGACGCAATCCTGGTATTCGGTGTATGTGAAGGGCGTGGCAAGATCGCCCGCAGCGAGTTGCTCCATCCGGACTACGGTGGACACATAGGGTGTGCAGATTGCTTCGCGAAACGCCCGGGCGAGCAGTGCGCAAACCGCCGCCACGAGCGCCGTAGCACCGGCCATGACCCAGTCCCCACGGATGGCGGCAATCATCCCGAGCAGGATTATCGCTCCGATCAGCGTTCCGAATGCGATCAAGGTCTTCTGCCTTATCGGCGCGTTTGTTTCAAACCAATGCATTTCCATATCCTCGGGCAAGAACCGGCTGCGGCTTGCAGTACTCGGTGCGCCATTTGTGAGTGACATATAGCAGGCTATTCGGCGCCGATCAGATTGGGGGAGAATATGGGTTCCTTAATTTCAATCAAAAACTCGCGATGGAGGACGGATGCCCGGGCGTTTCACTGGTTAACATGCTCTTAACTCGGAAATCGCGATCATAGAGATCGGATTTTGCATTTGTTAAGTCACGACGGGCATCGATGGCGTTGCTCTTGCCACGGCGGAAGGCTTATGTCTCATTTCGGCCATTGGATCGCGACCGTCGACTCCCGTTGTTCTTGCCCGCGGGCTGACGTAAGACCGCCGCCAAGCGTTGCGGCTTTCGGAGTGGTATTCTCGGTGTTGTCTGTGCCTTTTTCACACCTCCGCCCGCAATGACCACCGATCTGGAACCACGCTATCCCTTTGCCTGCACCCCGCTGATGCGCCGGACATCGACCCTGCTGGTGGCACTGGCCCTTGCGCTAGGCGGCTGCGCGACCTGGCCCGAGCGGACCGCCCACACGCAGTTGCAGGCGGAGCAGGCCGTCGTCCCCGGTTTCCCCTCGGTCCGCTACTGGGCCGATGCCGATGCCGGGGCCTTCGACGCCATGCGGGCCGCAATGGCGCAAGACCGGACGTCGAACCGTCCGGGCGCCTTTCTCGCCCTATCCGGAGGCTCCGACGACGGCGCCTATGCGGCCGGTTTTCTGAAGGGCTGGAGCGGAACGGGCAAGAGGCCGGAATTCGCCATCGTCTCGGGAGTGAGCACCGGCGCGCTGATCGCTCCTTTCGCCTTTCTGGGTTCCGACTATGATGATCGCTTGCGCGGTTTCTATACCGGGGTCACCCGCAAGGATATCTATCGCCAGCGCGGCGTGGTCGGACTGCTCACGCAGCCCAGCATCGCCGATACCGCGCCGCTGGCCGATTTGATCGCGCAGAACGTCGACGAACCCCTGCTCGAAGCGATCGCCGAGCAACATGGCAAGGGGCGCCGGTTGCTCGTCCAGACGACCAATCTCGATGCGGCGCGCGGGGTGGTGTGGGACATGGGGGCGATCGCGCAAAGCACGGACCCTCGCCGTCTGGAGCTGTTTCGCCGGGTGCTGCTCGCCTCCGCCAGTATACCGGGCTTGTTCGCGCCGGTTATGATAGAGGTTACCGAAGGCGCGCAGAGCTTCAGCGAAATGCATGTCGATGGATCGGCGACCGCTGGCTTCCTCGCGATACCCGAAAGCGTCATTGCACGGGGCGGGGACGAAGATCGGCAGAGCCAGGACCAGATATTCGTGATCCTCAATGGACGCCTCCGCCCCGAATACAGGCTGGTCGAACCGGCCACGTTCGCGATCATCAGTCGCGCGCTCTCGACGGTGCTTTCGGCGCACGACCGGGCCATGCTTCTCAATGTGCAGAATTTTGCCAAGGACAACGGCATCGGGTTCCAGATCAGTTACATCGGACCCGAATTCCAGTTGGAAACCGAGGAGCAATTTTCGCAGTCCTACATGAACCAGCTGTTCGAATACGGCGTGACGCGCGGCAGCGAAAGCGCGTGGACCGGGAGCATATTCGCACCGAGCGAGGACCCGCGCCGCTGAGGTGCGCGCAGAACCCGTTTCCGAAGCGGGCGCCCCGAACGCGGGCCCCCCCTTACTCGTTGCGCGTCGCGATCCAGGTGCCGGCGATCACCAGAACCGCGATCGAGGCGTAGTACCATGGCGCGCCGAGAGTGAAATAGGTGAATACCGCGCCGGTCGCCATCGCGCCGATCGCCAGCGTCTTGGCGCGCCGGTTGATCGCGCGGCGCTCGCGCCAGTCGCGCACCTGCGGGCCCCAGTGCGGATGATCGAGAATGCGCTTTTCCCACTCGGGATTGCTCCGCGCGAAGAAATAGACCGCCAGCAGGAGGAATGGCACTGTCGGCATCAGCGGCAGGACTGCGCCCACGATTCCGAGCGCCAGAGCCAGCAGACCTGCGACGCGATAGAACAGGCGCATCCTAGCTCGCGGAGATCCGGGCCGCGTGTTGCTGCACCAGCGCGATCATGTTGGGAACGCCCTGCGTGCGGTTGGACGACAGCTGGTTCTTGAGATCGAAGGGATCGAGCGCGGCGGCCACATCCATCTTGGCGACCTCGGCGGCGGGGCGGTCCTGCACCGCGGCGATCACCAGCGCGACGATGCCCTTGGTGATCGCGGCGTTGCTGTCGGCAAGGAAATGGAGCTGGCCCGCGGCTTCGGTGGGATAGACCCACACCTGCGCCGAACAGCCGCGCACCAGCGTGGCATCGGTCTTGAGCGCATCGGGCATGGGATCGAGCTCGCGGCCGAGTTCGATCAGCAGACGATAGCGTTCGTCGCCTTCGAGGAAATTGTACTCCTCGGCAATGTCGTCGAGTGGTCTCATGGCGCCGCGTCTAGCCGCGCCGCAATCCCGCGTCCATCGCGGGATAGGACCCTGCGTGCCGGATATCGGACGACATATCAGCCTGTCAGGCAGCCGGGCCGGGTCAGCGCGTAATAGAGGACGTAGAACCACCCGAAGAAGCCCTGGATCGCAGCCCAGACGATCGACTGGTGCAGACTCCAGGAGATAGCGACCGCGATCGCGCTCCCCAGACCGATCCCGACCCGGGCAGCGTCGTTGCGAACCGCGCTCACAGATCGACCCCGTTGGCGATCGCCTCCAGCTTGCGGATGCGCTCCTTGAGATCGGAGATCTCGATCCGCGCGGCGCCCATGGTCGAGCCCGCCTCGCGCGGTTCGCTGCGGTGGCAGTCGAGCTCCCGCTGCTTGAGCGCCAGCCAGCCCCGCCAGCCCAGCAACAGCGTGGCGGCGACGATGGCCAAGCCGATCAGCGCGGCGACGGCGATGACGAATGATGGTTCGAACATTTCCCTCATGTCCTCCTGGAACCTGTGGTGGCTAGTCGGCCTGCTTGTCGCGCAGGTTGTCGATTTCCGCCGCGATGCGGCGGCTTTCCCGCGCTTCGTGACTGTTGGCGTCGGTGGTGATCCGTTCGAGCACTTTGATCCGCTCGTTCAACCGCTCGATCTCGCGGCGGGTCTCTTCGCTGCCGGGGTCGGATTTCGGCGGCGCGAACACCGGATTGCCGTCCTCATCCCGGGTAACTCCCAGATCGCGGTCGTGACGGCGGGTGTAGATCTGGACGATCCCCCAGATCAGTACGATAATGACGGCGGCGGTCCAGAAATTCATCGTGCGGGTTCCTTGCCGGTGGTTTCGTCCAATTCGTGCAGGTCGCGCAATTGCTCGATTTGAGCAGCGAGCTCGGGGCTGCGGTCGGTCGCGATGCGCTCGAGTACGCGGACCCGCTCCTCCAGCTGGTCGGCCTCGGCATCGGACCTCTTCGCCGCGCTGGCTTCTGCCAGGCGCACTTCCAGTTCCAATTGCCTCTGTCGATGCTTCATTCTGCCCTCATAGGCATTGAGCCAGATGCCCGCAGCCACGATGAGGGCGAACATAAGCGCGCAGAAGGCAATCGCGTCGGCGAAGTTCACTGTACCGGATCCCTGCGGTCGCGCAGGCGGTCGATTTCGCCGGTGAGGTGATAGCCGCTGTCGGTGACGATCCGCTCCACATTGACCAGCCGATCCTTCATCGAACCCAGCTCGGCGCGCAGTTCGGCGTTCTCCTGCGTCAACAGCTTGACCCGTTCGGCGGTCTGCCCGTCTGTGGAGGGCTTGAGCGACTGGCCCCACATTCCCTCCAATGGGTAGCCGTGCTTGATCTTGAGCCTGGTGGTGTGGATCCAGCCCAGCGTGGTCATCGCGCCAAGGCCCAGCGCCGCGCCGACGATCCAAGGCAGGTGGGGGACGATCTCTGCGAATTGGTTCATCGGGCCTGTTCCGTCTGCTTGATGTCCAGCGGGGTGCCGGTGTCGATGCCTTTGTCGATTCCGGTGTCGATTCCGCCGTCGCCGCGTTTGGCGGGAGGCGTGAGTGTGGGACCGCTGTCGCGCAGCGCCTCGATCTCGTCGGCGAGCGAATAGCCCTTGTCGGTCACGATCCGCTCGAGCACCTGCATTCGCTTGTCGACTTTGCCCAGCAGGGTTCGCAGCTCGGCGTTTTCGGCGCGCAATTGCTTGGTCTCGGCGCTGTCGGCGGGACTGGCGCTGCGTTCGGTCTTGCCGCCCCATTCGTCCTCGAGCGGATAGCCGTGTTTGGCGCGGATCCAGTTGTTGATCAGCCAGCCCACAATGCTGAGCGCGATGATCGCAACGATGAAGACGGGTCCCTCGAAATCCATCATACGGCTCCTCTCTGCTTCATCTCGAGCGGCACTCCCGCTCCGGTCTCGTCGACCCGGCGCTGGTCGCGCAGCGCCTCGATCTGCGTTGCGACGTCGTAGCCCTGGTCGGTGACGATGCGCTCGAGCACGCGGACCCGGTCTTCGAGCTGCTGGACCTGAGAAGCGTATTGCGCGGCGCGTTCGGCAGTGTTGCTGACGGTCGCATCGACCTGCATCTCGATGATCTTCTGGCGGTGCTTGGTCCAGATCGCGACGATGGGTATCGACAGAGCCAGGATCGGGATAAGCAGTGCGATTACGCCTTCCATTGAAATTCCCCCGTAAGTTTAATGTCGCTCAGCGCAGCCGTTCGATTTCGGCGGTGAGGCGCGGATTCGAGCTGACGTAGAAGGTCTCGACCTCGGCAAGCCGGCGATCGACATCCTTCATCCGCGAGCGGATCTGGCGTGCCGTGCGCTTCGGGCTCTGGCGCACGCCCTGCCAGTATTTCTGTTCCTCGGGTGCTTCGCGGTAGAGATACTCGGGCTTCTTGTTGAGCAGCAGACCGGCGAGAAAATAGAGCGGCAGAACAATCGGGCTCAGCACGCCCGAGAGCACCGCAACCAGGAAGCCGAGCCTGATCCAGAGGGCGTTGACCCCGGTGTAATCGGCGATGCCGGAGCAGACGCCCATCAGCTTGGCATTTTGCTTGTCGCGGTAGAGCGTGGTGCGGGGGCTGTTCACTTGGTGGCTCCTTTTTTCTCGGCGATGAGCTGTTCCAGCTCGCGCAGCTGCTGGTTGTCGGCTTCGGAATCATGCACCAGGCGGGCAGGCTTGAACTCTGGGTTGTCCGAGGCGACCAGCCGCTCGACCGTGTCCATCCGGTCGTCGAGCCGCTTGGCGAGGTTGTAGAGCTCTTCGAGCAGCGCCTCGTCGTCGGTGGTGATCGAGGCCGAGGTCTTCCACTTGGTCATGTAGTGCAGAACGATCCACGGCAGACCGATGAAGATCGCCGGAATGATGATGATTGCTTCGAAATCCATGGATCAACCTTCCTGCTTGGGGTCGCCGCTCTTGCCGAGCGCGCGTTTCATCTGTTCGAGCTCGTCGTCGATCGCATCGGCGCCCTCGAGCGCGGAGATCTCGTCCGCGAGACTGGCCTTGTTCCCGCCTTCGGCGAGCGAGAGCGATTCGGCGCGGCCCTCGGCATAATCGACGCGGCGTTCGAGCTGATCGAAGCGCGCCAGCGCATCGTCGGTGCGCTCCGAGCTCATCAGCGTGCGCAGCTTGACGCGGTTCTCGGCGCTCTCGAGCCGGGCGGCGATCGCGGTCTGGCGGCTGCGCGCTTCACGCAGGCGGTTCTGCAGCTTCTGGATGTCCTGCTCGTAGGCGCGCAGCGCATCGTCAAGCACCGCGATCTCCTGCTTGAGCTCCTCGGAGAGATTGGCCGCCTTCTTCTTCTCGACCAGAGCGGCGCGGGCCAGATCCTCGCGATCCTTGGACAGGGCAAGCTGCGCCTTGTCGCCCCAATCGTCCTGCAGCCGGTCGAGCTGGACGCTCTTGCGGTGCATTTCCTTTTGATCGGCGATCGTGCGCGCGGCGCTGGCGCGGACCTCGACCAGCGTTTCCTCCATTTCGAGGATGATCATGCGGATCATCTTGGTTGGGTCGTCCGCCTTGTCGAGCATGTCGTTGAAATTGGCGGCGACGATGTCGCGCGTGCGGCTGAAAATTCCCATCAAAGGTGCTCCGTTGGAGAAGAAATCGGTAATCTTGTCGGCGGCTTCCCAGGGGTCGCCTCTGGCGTCGGCACGCTTGCCTTCCTTGGCCGACTGCCGCGGGCGAGGGGAGCGGCGCAGGCGCTCGACCTCCTCCTCGATCCGCGACGGGCGTGGGCCCGCACCGGAACCGGGGCGGGCCGACGCCTCTTTCGCGCCGGGGTCGGCGCGGTCGGGACTGTCGGGAGAACGAGGCTCCGGCCCTAGCGGGTTGGTCGGCTTGCTCACGCCAGCTCCACCTGCGGGTGGATGGCGAAGGCGGGCAGGGGTTCGGTGACCGCGATCTGGCTGCTGAAGCCGACAAAGATCACCATCGCCCCGATGCTGACGAGGGCGGCGCGTCCCAGGCGGGTGGCGAAGAAGCGGCGATCGTACATTGTTTGGTCCTCCGAGCGATGTCACTGTGTTGCAGGATGGTTTGCAAGCGGTGTGCCAAACGTCGAAAGCGGCGCAATTGCGAGAGTTTTCCTCGCACCAACCAGCCCGAGCATGGGGCCTATTGCCAATCCTTGGGGAAATTCCCTATATCTTGGCGATGGAGCGGGAAAACCAGTTTGTCGGCCAGTCCGGCGCCTTCCTAGACGCGGTGGAGCGGACCAGCCGCGCTGCGCCGATGCGGCGCCCGGTGCTGATCGTCGGCGAGCGCGGGACCGGTAAGGAACTGATCGCCGAACGGCTCCATCGCCTCTCGACCCGCTGGGACGAACCGCTAGTGATCATGAATTGCGCCGCGCTGCCCGAAACGCTGATCGAGGCCGAGCTGTTCGGCCACGAGGCGGGCGCCTTCACCGGCGCGACCAAACACCGCGTCGGTCGCTTCGAGGAGGCGGACAAGGGTACGCTCTTCCTAGACGAGCTGGGCACGCTGTCGATGGGAGCGCAGGAGCGATTGCTGCGCGCAGTCGAATATGGCGAGGTCACGCGGATCGGCTCGAGCCGCCCGGTCCGCATCGACGTCCGCATCGTCGGTGCGACCAACGAGGACCTCCAGGCCAAGGCTGAACGCGGCGATTTCCGTCCCGATCTGCTCGACCGCCTGAGCTTCGAGGTCATCACCCTGCCGCCGCTGCGCGTGCGCGAGGGCGATATCCAGGTGCTCGCCGACTATTTCGGCCGCCGGATGGCCGCCGAGATCGGCTGGGAGGGCTGGCCCGGCTTCGCCCCGCATGTCGCCGAACAGCTCGAGAACCACCCCTGGCCGGGCAATGTCCGCGAATTGCGCAATGTCGTCGAGCGCGCGGTCTATCGCTGGGACGACTGGAACGCGCCGATCGCCCATGCGGTGTTCGACCCCTTCGACAGCCCGTGGAAACCCGCGACCCCAAGCCATGCGCAATCGCAGAAGACGACCAGCGCCCACTCCCCCGCGCCCGCGGCGGCCGATTTCGATTCGGTCGACGATCTGCGCGCCGCCGTCGACGAGCACGAGAAGAGCATTCTCGAGCACGCTCTGGGCAAGCATCGCTGGAACCAGCGCCAGACCGCCAAGGCGTTGGGTCTGAGCTACGACCAGCTGCGCCACGCGATCAAGAAGCACGGGCTCGCCGACGACGGCTGATCGGCGCTTGCAATGCGGCGTGTTTGCGCCTAGCTGACCGTCAATCCCGATACTGTTGCGACATTGAGGGGCTGGCGCCGCAAGGGGCCGGCGCGAAACTCTGTTGTCGTATCGCGAGCTCGCAAACGGAGACCGAATGGCCGATATCGACCGCCTGACAGAAGTGATCGAACCCGAAGCGCAGGCGCTGGGTTTCGATCTCGTGCGGGTGAAGATGATCGCCTCGGAAGCCGGCGACGGCGGCCAGGCGCTGCAGATCATGGCCGAGGACCCGGCGACGGGTCAGCTGGTGATCGAACAATGCGCCGCGCTCAGCCGCCGGGTTTCCGAACGGCTCGATGCGCTCGAGGAAGCGGGCACGGTGCTGGTCCCCGGCGCCTATCACCTCGAGGTCTCGAGCCCGGGGATCGACCGCCCGCTGACCCGCGCCAAGGATTTCACCGCCTGGGCGGGGCACGAGGCCAAGATAGCGCTGACCGAGAAGGTCCAGGGCCATCGCAATCTGCGCGGCCCGCTGGTGGGGATCGAAGGCGACATGGTCACGGTGGCGGACAACCGCGCCGGCGAGGTTTCCTTCCCCCGTGCGCTCATCCATTCGGTGAAGCTGGTCCTGACCGACGCGCTCATCGCCGCGACTCAACCGCTCGATACCCAGGGTGTCGAGGACGTAATCGAAACCGAAGAAGAAGAGAGTAACAGCTGATGGCCAGTGCCATGTCTGCCAACAAGGCCGAACTTCTCGCGATCGCCAATTCGGTCGCCTCCGAGAAGATGATCGACAAGGAAATCGTCATCGAGGCGATGGAAGAGGCGATCCAGAAGAGCGCGCGCAACCGCTACGGTGCCGAGAACGACATCCGCGCCAAGCTCGACCCCGTGACCGGCGATCTGCGCCTGTGGCGCGTCGTCGAGGTGGTCGAGGAGGTCGAGGACTATTTCAAGCAGGTCGATCTCGCCGCCGCGCAGAAGCTCGAAGCCGATGCCAAGGTCGGCGATTTTATCGTCGATCCGCTGCCCGCCATCGATCTCGGCCGCATCGATGCGCAGAGCGCCAAGCAGGTGATCTTCCAGAAGGTCCGCGATGCCGAGCGCGAGCGCCAGTTCGAGGAATTCAAGGATCGTTCGGGCGAAGTCATCACCGGGGTGATCAAATCGGTCGAGTTCGGGCATGTGATCGTCAACCTCGGCCGCGCCGAGGGCGTCATCCGCCGCGACCAGCAGATCCCGCGCGAGGCCGCCCGCGTCGGCGAGCGCGTACGGGCGATCATCAGCAAGGTGGAGCGCAACAATCGCGGGCCGCAGATCTTCCTGTCGCGCGCGCACCCCGATTTCATGCGCAAGCTGTTCGCGCAGGAAGTGCCCGAAATCTACGACGGGATCATCGAGATCAAGGCCGCCGCCCGCGATCCGGGTTCGCGCGCGAAGATCGGCGTGATCAGCCATGATTCCAGCATCGACCCGGTCGGCGCCTGCGTCGGCATGAAGGGCAGCCGCGTCCAGGCGGTGGTCCAGGAACTGCAGGGCGAGAAGATCGACATCATCCCCTGGAGCGAGGATCAGGCGACCTTCATCGTCAACGCGCTCCAGCCTGCTACCGTCAGCCGCGTCGTCCTCGACGAGGAAGAAGGCCGGATCGAAGTGGTGGTGCCCGACGACCAGCTGAGCCTCGCGATCGGCCGCCGCGGCCAGAACGTCCGGCTGGCCAGCCAGCTGACCGGCAACCAGATCGACATCATGACCGAGGAGGAAGCGAGCGAGAAGCGGCAGAAGGAATTCGCCGAACGCTCCAAGACCTTCGAGGAAGAACTCGACGTCGACGAGACGCTGTCGCAGCTGCTCGTGGCCGAAGGTTTTGCCGAGCTCGAGGAAGTCGCCTATGTCCAGCTCGACGAGCTGGCCGCGATCGAGGGCTTCGACGAGGAGCTCGCCGAGGAACTCCAGAACCGCGCGCTCGAGGCGCTCGAGCGCCAGTCGGCTGCCTTCCGCGAGGAGCGCAAGGAGCTGGGCGTCGAGGACGCGCTGGCCGAAATCCCGCATCTCACCGAGCAGATGCTGGTGGTGCTGGGCAAGGCCGGGATCAAGGAACTCGACGATCTCGCCGATCTCGCCACCGACGAACTCATCGCCAAGAAGCGCGAGGCGCCGCGGCGCCGCGCCAATCCCGATGCCGCAGCCGCCGGCCCGCCGATGCGGCGTCCGCCGCAGCGCGAGCAGGACAAGGGCGGCGTTCTGGGCGAGTTCGGGCTGAGCGAAGAGCAGGGCAACGAGATCATCATGGCTGCCCGCGCGCATTGGTTCGAGGACGAGACCCCGGCTCCGGCACCTGCGCCCGCTCCGGAGGCGCCCGCCGCCAAGGCCAAGGCCAAGCCGGCGAAGAAGGCCAAACCCGCTCCGGTCGAGGAGGCTGCTGCCGATGAGGCTGCTGCCGAAGCGCCCGCGGACGTAGCCGCCGAAGAAGCTCCCACCGAGGCGGACGCCGCCGCGGCTGGCGAGTCCGACATCCAGGAGGCCGCCGATGCGGACTCCACCCAATGAGCGCCTGACGCCCGACATCGCCGAAGCCTCGCGGCCCCGTAAAGCGGAGCC
>TARA_R110002072_G_scaffold25932_10_pt1 | contig 46659 bp, 37 predicted proteins | sample TARA_R110002072 | Tara Oceans TARA_R110002072 (sample SAMEA4397118) | marine metagenome | biome: Polar Biome; feature: [SRF] surface water layer (ENVO:00010504); material: water (ENVO:00002006), including particulate matter (ENVO:01000060) such as... | depth 5 m | reverse complement strand
TCTTATCGTCGCTCAACTACTGTTTTTAGAGTCGGAAAATCCAGACAAGGATATTCACTTGTATATCAATTCTCCGGGGGGCTCGGTAACTGCGGGCCTGTCCATTTACGACACAATGCAGTTTATCAAGCCCGATGTTAGTACCATGTGTATCGGGCAGGCAGCTTCTATGGGTGCTTTCCTGCTCAGTGGCGGCGCCAAAGGGAAGCGCTATTGTCTACCAAATGCTCGCACCATGATTCACCAGCCTAGCGGTGGAGCTCAAGGACAGGCAACTGATATAGACATTCAGGCCAAGGAAATTCTGATAATCCGTCAGCGACTCAATGAACTGATGGCTGATCACACTGGGCAGGCCCTGGAAACCATAGAAAGGGATACAGAGCGGGACCGTTTCATGAACGCCGAGCAGAGCAAGGAATACGGCCTTATAGATGAGGTCGTTGAAAGCCGGAGCGTCGCAGCGGAAAATGTTTAAATAACGTGATTTAGTTCCTTTTGGGACTTGCAAGTATCGCTAAAAAACATCATCTTAGAATGGAATGACGGTGGCATGAGCCAACACAGAGAGCTAGGGCGGCAGGATGACTAATAAAACCACAAAAACCGGTGACGATGGCAGCAAGCTGCTGTATTGCTCGTTCTGTGGCAAGAGCCAACACGAAGTCCGCAAATTGATTGCCGGACCTTCGGTTTTCATTTGCGACGAATGCGTTGACCTTTGCAATGACATCATTCGCGAAGAGGTACAGGAGAGCAGCGCTGGTGTAAAGCAGGATCACCTGCCCGTGCCTCAGGAAATCAAAGCGATCCTGGACGAATATGTGATTGGCCAGCAGCGGGCGAAAAAGGTTCTCGCCGTTGCCGTGTACAACCATTACAAGCGCCTTCGCCATGGGGAAGGCGCAAATAAAACTCGCGATGAGGTTGAGCTGGGTAAGAGCAATATACTTCTGGTCGGGCCTACCGGCAGTGGTAAGACATTACTCGCCGAAACGCTGGCGCGTCTCCTCGATGTCCCATTTACTATTGCCGATGCGACGACCCTTACAGAAGCGGGTTATGTCGGTGAGGATGTAGAGAACATCATCCAGAAGCTCCTTCAGAAATGCGACTACGATGTGGAAAAGGCTCAGGTGGGTATTGTCTACATCGACGAGATTGACAAGATTTCTCGCAAATCTGACAACCCATCCATTACCCGCGATGTTTCTGGTGAAGGCGTGCAGCAGGCACTGCTCAAACTTATTGAAGGTACCGTGGCTTCAGTTCCACCTCAGGGTGGGCGCAAGCATCCTCAGCAGGAATTTCTGCAGGTGGACACATCCAATATTCTGTTTATTTGTGGGGGCGCATTTGCCGGGTTGGAGAAAGTTATTCGCAACCGTTCTGAAAAAGGCGGCATTGGTTTTGGCGCGGAAGTGAAGAGCAAAGACGAGAAGCTTAATGTAGGTGAGGTGCTGTCTCGGCTGGAACCAGAAGATCTGGTGCACTACGGCCTGATTCCTGAGTTTGTGGGTCGCTTGCCGGTGATTGCAACACTCGAAGAACTGGACGTAGAGGCGCTGGTACAGATTCTTACCGAGCCCAAAAACTCCCTGACAAAGCAGTATAGTAAATTGTTCGAAATGGAAGGTGTCGAAGTAGACTTTCGAGAGGACGGCCTGCGAGCTATTGCCGAAAAGGGAATGGAGCGCAAAACCGGGGCAAGGGGATTGCGCTCTATTTTAGAAGGAGTTCTACTCGATTCCATGTACAACATTCCCTCACGGGATGACGTCAGCAAGGTAGTCATAGACGAGTCCGTTATACTGGGCGACTCTGAGCCTCTGCTGGTCTATCAGAATAGTGAGCCTACTGCCCGCACCGCGTCTACTGAAGAGTAGACAATCGGCGTATCACGTCTGTCGATTGCAACGTGTTGCGCTTGATGTGGGTAGGTCACCCTTGCTTTGTGGGTGAATGCCCCATTGAAAAGCAACACAGTAACCATTCCAATAAAACCCGGAGATTTATATGGGTTCTTCCTCTGTCACTCAGCTTCCCCTGCTTCCACTTCGAGATGTGGTTGTATACCCGCACATGGTGCTCCCGCTATTTGTGGGCCGAGAGAAGTCAATTGAAGCCCTCGAAGATGCTATGGCCAACGACAAGCAGGTCTTTCTTGTGGCGCAGCGCAACGCAGCCGATGACAATCCCATCGCTGATGATATTTATCAGGTAGGAACAGTCTCCAACATATTGCAGTTACTTAAGCTTCCGGACGGTACGATCAAAGTTTTGGTCGAGGGCAGCTACCGCGCAGTAGTTGATCATATTGATGATGAAGGAAAGTTTGCAGTTGCAGGCGTACGTGAAATTGTCAGTGAAGATATTCCTGAAAATGAAGCAGAAGCTCTGCTCCGTTCTACCATCGTGCAGTTCGAAAAATACGTAAATCTCAGTAAAAAAATGCCAGCGGAAGTGCTTACGTCGTTAACAGGTATTGATGAAACGGGTCGCCTGGCTGATACGATTGCTGCCCATATGAGCGTGGATCTTGAAGAGAAGCAGCATATCCTCGAGATTTCCAGTGTGCGGTCTCGATTAGAGCATTTAATGGGGCTCATGGAAGCAGAGATTGATCTGTTTCAGGTTGAGAAGCGTATCAGGGGCCGCGTAAAGAAACAGATGGAGAAGAGCCAGCGAGAGTACTATTTAAATGAGCAAATGAAAGCGATTCAAAGAGAGCTGGGGGATATGGAGGAAACACCCAATGAGCTCGATGAACTCCAGGAGCGGATAGAACAGGCAAAGATGCCACAGGAAGCGCGAGACAAAGCGCAGTCGGAACTCAATAAACTTAAGATGATGTCGCCGATGTCAGCAGAGGCGTCGGTGGTGCGAAGCTATATTGACTGGATGGTTAATGTGCCCTGGTCGAAGCGAAGCAAAGTTAAGCACGACCTTAAGCGCGCTTCTGCTATTTTGGATGAAGACCACTATGGCCTTGAGGAAGTTAAGGACCGGATTCTGGAGTACCTGGCGGTGCAAAAGCGTGTGCGCAAGGTTAAGGGCCCAGTATTGTGTCTGGTTGGGCCTCCAGGGGTTGGAAAAACATCACTGGGAGAATCTCTGGCTCGGGCAACAAACCGAAAATTCGTACGCATGGCCCTCGGTGGCGTGCGTGATGAGGCCGAGGTTCGTGGCCACAGACGTACCTATATCGGATCGATGCCAGGTAAGCTTTTGCAGAAAATGTCCAAAGCAGGTGTGAAGAACCCGCTGTTTTTGCTCGACGAAATCGACAAAATGGGCATGGATAACAGGGGCGACCCAGCGTCTGCGATGCTCGAGGTATTGGATCCGGAACAAAACCACGCTTTTAACGACCACTATTTGGAAGTGGATTACGATTTGTCCGATGTCATGTTTGTGTGTACCTCCAATACCATGAATATCCCGGGGCCGTTGCTGGACCGGATGGAAGTAATCCGCATCCCTGGATACACGGAGGATGAGAAATTCAATATCGCGGAACGCTACCTGATTCCCAAGCAAATCAAGCTGAACGGTCTGAAAAAGGGTGAGCTATTCATTGCCGCGGACATGGTCATCGATATCATTCGCTACTATACCCGGGAAGCAGGTGTGCGCTCATTGGAGCGGGAAATCGCCAAGGTTTGTCGGAAGTTAGTTAAGGCTTTTACGCTCAAGGAGCTTTCGCCTGGCACTGCGGTCACGGCAGAGATGCTGCCAGATCTCCTGGGAGTTAGAAAATACAACTACGGGATCGCCGAAGAAACCAACAAAATCGGTCAGGTTACCGGATTGGCATGGACATCCGTTGGCGGCGAGTTGCTCACGATCGAAGCGGTGGCGGTGGCTGGTAAAGGACGTCATGTCCAGACTGGTTCACTGGGTGATGTTATGCAGGAGTCCATTCAGGCTGCCACCACTGTGGTTCGTAGTCGTGGACAAGTGCTAGGTATTCCGGCGACTTACCACGAAGATCACGATATACATATTCATGTGCCAGAGGGCGCTACGCCGAAGGATGGTCCAAGTGCCGGTGTTGCGATGTGTACCGCTCTGGTGTCTGTTCTCACCAGTATACCGGTGCGATCTGATGTGGCTATGACGGGTGAAATCACATTGCGCGGGGAAGTGCTTCCTATTGGAGGGCTGAAAGAGAAGTTGCTGGCAGCTCGCCGAGGTGGAATCAAGACCGTTATCATTCCAAAAGAAAATGAGCGAGACTTGAAAGAGGTGCCTGATAATATCAAGGAGCATCTGGAGATTTGCCCCGTGAAGTGGATTGACGAGGTTCTTGCCCTGGCCCTGGAGTCTATGCCCGAGCCACTCAGTGATGAGGAGTTTCTCGCAGATTCCCTCACAACGGCCGGTGAAAGTGGAAAAGACGAAAAAAATCGAATAAATACGCATTAACGGGCCCGAAGATTATTGACCAGCATTCGTGCTCTGGTATAAAGTCTTGAGAATAACTGCTTGGCTTTTTTCTGGCTCGATGGCTTATTTTGGGTCCACGCAGCGTATAATGAAAACTGAGAGTGGAGGTGCGGGCTGTTGCCGCCGCTTAATGTTACTTAGGGGTAACATGAATCTTGTGCAGCGATAACTTTTGAGGGGAAAAAGTGTGAATAAAACTGAACTGATTGACGTGATAGCAAGCGCAGCGGATTTGTCAAAGGCAGATGCTGGCCGCGCGCTGGATGCTGTTGTTGATAGCATCACCGAGACACTGACAAAAGGTGACCAGGTTGCTTTGGTTGGCTTTGGTACCTTTTCGGTAAAGCAACGTAATGCTCGCGCTGGGCGCAACCCGCAAACGGGTGCAACCATACAAATTGCCGCATCTACCGTACCTAGCTTCAAGGCAGGCAAGGCACTGAAGGACGCGGTTAATCACAAGTAAAGGCCGTAACTGCTAATTAAGCTTAGCACTTACGCAACATTACTTAAGGCAAAAGAGATGTCGCTCAATCGGCGACATCTGGATTAAACCCCAAGGCGCACTCTTCTGTGCGCCTTTTTTTTGGCGCTATTGAGATTATTCCATGCTGCAAGACATACGTCAGAGCACAAAGGGTACCGCAGCCAAGATTGTGGTCGGGTTAATTGTTATTACTTTTGCATTTTTTGGCATCGAGTCTATTTTGGTCGGTGGCGGTGACAATGAGATTGCTAAGGTCAATGGCGAAGAAATCTATCCGCAGGAACTGCAGCAGTCGATAGATACACAGCGTAGGCGCTTAATTTCCGCAATGGGCGAGAACCTCGACCCTGCCATGCTGGAAGAGGATCGACTAAGAGGGCCCGCTTTGGAGGCTCTTATCAATCGCAGGTTATTGAAGCAATCTGCTCAGGAAATGGATCTGTCAATTTCGGAGCAGGAAATCGGGGCGGTTGTCGGTGGAATGGAACAGTTTCAGGCCGACGGCACATTTTCGCCGGAAGTGTACAAAAGCGTTTTATCTACCGCTGGCTTCACGCCAGGTTCCTTTAAGCAAAGCTTATACGATGACATGCTGGTCAATCAGTTGCGGGGCGGCATTGCAGGCACCGAGTTTGTTACGTCTGCCGAATTAGAACTGGGCGGCCGTGTGATTTTGGAATCTCGGGATGTGCACTATTTTATTATTCCTCTGGAGAAATTTGCCTCGGATTCACCCATAAGCGAAGCGGGGATTGAAGGCTATTACGTCGAACACGAAACCGACTATCAAACACAGGAAGTTGTGGACATAGATTATATCGAGTTGTCGGTAGACGATTTTAGAGCACCGGTAGAAGAAAGCGCTATTCTGGAGGCTTATGAGTTGGCCAAGAATGAGGCGCAATACCTGACTCAAAATCGCGTCTCGCATATTCTTTTTGAATCCGGTGCAGCGGATCAGGCCGATCAAGTTGTATTGGCTCAGGAGCGATTAGCGGGCGGGGTTCCGTTTGCTGAAGTAGCGATGGAGCTTTCCCAGGATGTGGGTTCCTCGTCCAGAGGGGGCGACCTCGGTTTTTCTAGCGGAGATGCATTCCCGCTAGAAATGGAAGTCGTGATAGCCAAACTCGAGCCTGGCGTCGTCTCCCAGCCGGTAGAAACTGACGCTGGCATTCATTTGCTACTGGTGACCGAACGGAAAGGCGGCGAAGAGCCCCGCCTGGACGAGATACGTGAGCAGCTCAAGGACAGTATCCAAACCGATGAGGCACGCATTGTTCTGCTGCGCTCTGTCGAGTCGTTGAAGGACTTATCGTTTAACGCGGAAGACCTCAGCTACCCAGCTTCAGAGTTAACGTTAGATGTCCAACAGATAGACGCGGTGGCAAGGTTTCAAGATGAAGGGCTATTCTCCAATACGTCCTTATTGAAGGCAGCTTTTTCCGAAGATGTTCTGGTCGGGGGACACAACAGCGACGTTATCGAATTACCGGAAGATCGCTTTGTTGTAATGCGCGTGCGCAAACACCACCTACCTGAACTTCTGCCACTTGCAACTGTCAGGGATGAGATTGTAGTCGCCGTTCAAGAGAAGATCGCTCGGGCAGCAGTAGCTGCCGAGGCTGATAGAGCTCTGGCGCAGATGCGCACAGGTGTCACGATGGAGCAATTTACTGACACAGAAAACTATGAGAGGCAGGTCGAGTTAGGCGTAGATCGTCGTAATAATATTGTCCCAATCGAGGTGTTACGCCGTGCATTTGAAATGCCCGCTCAGTCCGCTGAAGATATGTCGACCGCTGACTATGTAGAAGCCCAAAACGGGGATGCGATTGTGATCGAGCTGGTGCGCGTCAACGAAGGAGATGTGGGCGCCATAACTGACATCGAGCGGCAGCAATTAAAGCAATTGTTGGGATCAGAGTCAGGCAGCCTGGTCGATAAAGAGTTTCAGCAGAGCTTGCAGGATCACGCAGACATCACCGTACTGTAACGCTTTTTTTCGAGGAAACCATGGCCAAACAGGTATTAACACTAAATCAGATTTCGCTGAAGGGGCTTGAACGATTGCCCCGCGACTGCTATGAGATAGCCAGTGAGTTTTCTCTGCCTGATGCAATTCTGCTGCGCAGTTTCAAGTTACAGGAAAAGGATATCCCTGGCTCCGTGCTGGCTATCGCCAGAGCGGGAGCAGGCGTTAATAATATACCCGTAGCAGCCTGTTCAGCTCGAGGTATTCCTGTGTTTAACTCCCCAGGAGCCAATGCCAACGCGGTGAAAGAACTGGTTGCCACCGGCTTACTACTTGGCTCCCGTGGTGTAATTGAGGGTATTGATTATGTTAAAACTCTTGGCGACCTAACGGACGAAGCCCAGCTCAACAAAACACTGGAAGCACAAAAGAAGCAGTTCAAAGGGAGCGAACTTGTTGGCAAGACTTTAGGCGTTGTTGGCTTGGGAGCAATAGGGTCCCTGGTGGCCGAAATGGCTTTGACCCTGGGCATGGATGTCGTTGGATTCGACCCTGCTCTGTCAGTAGAGGCCGCATGGCGTTTGTCTAGCCAGGTGCGTCGTGCAGATACGCTATCAGCACTTTTTTCTCGATGTGACTATATTAGTCTGCATTTACCCGTGCTGGACTCAACAAGAGGACTTATCAACGCTGAGCTGTTCAGCAGTATGCGCGCTGGGACCTGTTTATTGAATTTTGCACGCCAGGAAATTGTCGATGAGGACGGTTTGCTGCGAGCGCTGGATGACGGCTTTTTACGCAAGTATATAGCGGACTTTCCCGCGCCAGCCTTGATTGGTCGTGATGATGTGATTTTGATGCCACACATTGGTGCAAGTACAGACGAGGCCGAGGACAATTGTGCCATTATGGCTGCAGATCAGCTGCGTGATTTTCTGGAAACTGGCAATATTCGTCACTCGGTTAATTTCCCAACCTTACAGCTGGACCGGGACAGTGGCTGTCGATTGTCGGTAACCAATGAGAATGTTCCCAAAATCCTCGGAAACGTACTTTCTATCCTGGCTGATGAGAATATCAACGTTACCGATATGTTAAATAAGAGCCGTGATGAAATCGCATACAATTTGATCGATATAGGGTCTCAGCCTGCAGTTGAAGTGCTGAACAGGATGCGTTCGATTGAGGGTGTTATTAACGTTCGCCTGATCGGCGACTGTGCCTGAGTGTGGCTCACGCCGTGGTTACTGGACGTCATCATGAAGAGTGCGATCCTGGATATCTGCGCTGAGATACATGCCTTGCTCCTCGGAACTCAGTGTAGCGGCTCCCTGCCAGGGTAGTAGACGCTGATCGGCATGATGTTGAAAATCCAAAAACGGATATTTAATAATGTCGAAGTACGGGGAGTAATCAAAATGACTGGGAGTGCAAAGTTTCGGATTGCGCATAAACAGCTGAACCTGGTCTCCATCATCGCGCTTCACAAGCGGTAAAATCGGAAACTGGATTTCGCCAAAGGCCTCTGCAATCATTGTTGAGCATACCGTTTGAGTGCTTTTACCTGGCCTTGCGCTGAACAGGGACGAACGCCAACGTCGCGGCATGATAAACCAGGGAAACAGAAAACGACCGAGGTCGAATATCTGTCTTACATCATAGGGTGTGCCCAGCCGGCTTATCGCATAAGCTAACACCAATTGGCTATCTTTATAGCCAAGACCCCGGGGCCGGCAGAGGCGAATATGTTCCCCTGTGTAGGCCGTTAGTTCACGGACCACCGTACCCATGCCCAGTTCACTCTCTATGATAAGCTGCCTGTCAGCATTGCCATGGTAGTACTCACCGAGCTTTTCCCTGAGAATCGGGTCCTCAATGTCGTGTAGTCGGCCGACATACAATACTGAGTGAGACCAACTGCTCATGGTGATCAGTTTGATGACTTCACTGACTCTTGAGCGACCTTCGATGAGCATTACATCGCAGGCCTTTACCTCGTGCCGTATACGTTCGAAATCGCTCAGGGGAGTGCGGGGCAGGGGGCTCTTTTTCTTAAGCCAGTTGACGATCGCCGAGCGAATCCAATTGATCATAAATGCGATTAGTATGGTGCAGAATAGTGCTACCTTTATAGCGCAGCCAGTAAGCAGAAACCAGAGGAATGATGATGGATGACCCGTTGGCTATCTTGGAAAAGCAGGTCGGGGCCGGTCGTAACTACGATTCACCGCCGCTGGACCTATGGCACCCCCCTTTGAGTGGAGATATTCCAATACACATTGACGCTCAAGGCGATTGGTATCACGAGGGCGGCAAGATTGAGCGACAATCCCTTGTGCGTCTGTTCGCCAGTATTTTGCGGCGTGAGGAGGACGGTGAGTACTATCTGGTAACGCCGGGAGAGAAGTGGCGTATTACTGTCGAACTGCACCCGCTGCTCATTACAGATATCGATAGTCTTGTGGTTGATGAGGTGGCGGTGTTGGAAGCGACGCTGAACACGGGTAAACGGGTTCTGGTCAATGAGGAGCATTCACTATTTCTTGAGCCAAAAGTGGAGAATATAGTCGCTGTGCAACTGCCTCACGGGTTGTCTGCGCTGTGCACGCGGGCGGCATGGTACAGGCTGGTGGAACTGGCTGATTCGGGCGGTGGGATCGCAACGTTAAAATCCGGCGACTATGAATTTAACTTGAACACAGACTAGTCGCCACCCACACCGAAGAAGGTGAGGCTCTACATGTTCGGATAATTCGGGCCACCAAATCCCTCGGGAGTCACCCAAACGATGTTTTGTGACGGATCTTTGATATCGCACGTCTTACAGTGCACGCAGTTCTGAGCGTTGATTTGAAATTTTTGCCCCGCCGCATCTTCCACAATTTCATAGACACCTGCGGGGCAATAGCGTTGCGCCGGTTCGTCGTAGATCGGCAGGTTCCAGTCCAGAGGAATATCTGGGTCAATGAGGGTCAGGTGGCAAGGTTGATCCTCCTCGTGGTTGGTGTTGGAAAGGAATACCGAAGATAGCTTATCAAAACTAATTGTGTTGTCGGGTTTGGGGTAGTCAATTGGTTTGCAATCAGCTGCGGGCTTAAGGGCGGCATAATCAGCGACCGTATCGTGTAATGTGATCGGAACCTTTCCGCCAAATATGTTCTGTTCTATCCACAGTAACCCTGCACCCACAAGCGTGCCAAATTTATGCACCCATCCAGTGAAATTGCGCGCCTTATAGAGTTCGTCATGCATCCAGGAGTTTTCGATATTGGTCGCATAGGCGGCTAAATCCGCAGGCGCTGATTCTCCCAGAATCAAAGCCTCAACCACTGTCTCGGCGGCCAATAGGCCGCTTTTCATTGCGGTATGATTACCTTTGATCTTAACGCTATTCATTGTGCCTGCATCACAACCAATGAGCAGGCCTCCCGGAAAATGCATCTTGGGAAGCGAGTTTAGACCGCCTTTGGCGAGAGCTCGAGCACCGTAAGTTATGCGGGTACCCCCTTCAAGATATTTGCGTGTTTCGGGGTGATGCTTCCAACGTTGAAGCTCGTCAAAAGGACTCATGTGTGGATTGGAATAATTTAGGTCGGCTATCAGTCCGAGATACACCTGGTTGTTCTCGGCATGGTACAAGAAGGCTCCGCCGGACGAATTGCTGTCACTCAGTGGCCAGCCCAGGCTGTGCACCACAAGGCCTTCCTGGTGCTTGTCTGCTGGGATTTCCCAGATCTCTTTGAGGCCAATACCGTAATGTTGAGGGTCCTGGCCGGCATCCAGAGAGAACTTCTCTATCAATTGCTTGCCAAGGTGGCCCCGGCATCCCTCGGCAAATAGCGTGTATTTGGCGTGCAGTTCCATGCCGGGCATATAGCCGTCTTTGTGTTCGCCCGCTTCACTGATACCCATGTCCCCGGTGGCAATGCCTTTAACTCGGCCATCTTCGTGATAGAGCACTTCAGCGGCAGCGAACCCCGGGTAGACCTCGACACCAAGCCCTTCGGCCTGTTCTGCCAACCAACGGCACACATTTCCCATGGAGACGATGAAGTTACCCTCGTTATGCATCGGCTTGGGTATGAAAAAGCTGGGCACCTTGATTGCGGATTCTTTGCCCGTGTAGAAGAAAAATGTATCCCCTGTGACTTCGGTATTTAGCGGTGCCCCCATTTCCTTCCAGTTGGGGAAGAGCTCGTGCATAGTGCGTGGTTCAAGGACTGCACCCGACAGGATGTGGGCGCCAACCTCTGAGCCCTTTTCGACAACACAGACAGTGACTTCCTGTTCTTTTTCTTGCGCCAGTTGCATGATGCGGCAGGCCGCAGACAGCCCTGCAGGGCCCGCGCCGACAATCACAACATCGAACTCCATCGATTCACGTTCCACTGCGATTCCCTCTTGCTTTGGTTAGTGGGCGATGTCACCACCCAGGTCACTGGAAAGGACGCAAGTATATAATTTTCAACGAATAAAAACTATAAATACGGTGAATGACGAAAATTCCCGATGGGGCCAAAGTGGCCAGGCGCTCTGGCTCCACTGACTATTGACCCAGCGCTCAATTGTGGGCAACATACCCCGCCTAGTTCATTGGCGTGCAGTGGCAATCCGCTGCTGCAGCCAGTTAAATTCACTTAAAAAGTCTATGGAGAATCCATGAAGGTTCTTGTTGCCGTTAAGCGTGTTGTTGACTACAACGTCAAAGTTCGCGCTAAAGCCGATGGTAGCGACGTTGATCTAAATAACGTCAAAATGGCCATTAACCCCTTTTGCGAAATTGCTGTTGAAGAAGCGGTCCGGCTCAAAGAAGCCGGCGTTGCAACGGAAGTGATTGCTGTTTCTGTTGGTGATAAAAGCTGTCAGGAGCAAATCCGAACGTCTTTAGCTTTGGGAGCCGATCGAGGCATACAGGTTGAAACGGGTGGCAGTGTAGAGCCGTTGGTGGTCGCAAAATTACTCAAGGGCGTTATCGATAAAGAACAGCCCCAACTGGTTATTCTGGGTAAGCAGTCGATCGATGGCGACAACAATCAGACCGGGCAGATGCTGGGCGCTTTGGCAAATATGGGTCAGGGCACATTCGCTTCTGAGGTCGTGGTCGAAGACGGTCACGTTAATGTGACGCGCGAAATTGACGGCGGTCTGCAGACTGTTCGGCTTACATTGCCTGCTATTGTGACGACAGATTTGCGTCTCAACGAGCCGCGATATGCGTCACTTCCCAATATAATGAAAGCTAAAAAGAAGCAGCTTGACGTCTATACACCTGACGATCTGGGTGTCGCAGTGACTTCTCATTTGACGCAGGTCAAAGTGGAGCCTCCGGCGGAACGCAAGGCGGGAATTAAAGTAGCGGATGTAGATGAACTGGTTGATAAATTGAAGAACGAGGCGAAGGTGATCTCATGAGTACTTTGGTAATTGCAGAACACGACAACAGTACCCTGAAAGTTTCGACGCTCAATACTGTGGCGGCAGCGCAGGCCATGGGCGCCGATATCGATATCCTCGTTGCGGGTGCCAATTGTGGCGCGGTAGCGACAGCTGCCGCTGCAGTTCTGGGCATAGGAAAAGTGTTAGTAGCTGACAACGCCGCTTATGAACACCAGTTGGCCGAGAATATTAGTCTGTTAGTGGCGGAAGTTGGTGCCGGCTATGACAATATTCTCGCTCCAGCGACACCAAACTGTAAGAATTTTCTCCCCCGGGTAGCCGCTTTATTGGACGTGGCGCAAATATCTGATATTACTTCCGTGGAGTCCGCTGATACCTTCCAACGTCCAATCTATGCCGGTAATGTCATTGCGACGGTCCAGAGCGCCGATGCTAAAAAGGTTATTACAGTCCGAACAACCGCGTATGACGCGGCGCCTGGTGAAGGCGGATCAGCGACAATCGAGTCGCTGGATGCGGTTCACGATGCGGGATTGTCTTCTTTCGTTGGCGAAGAGGTTGCTGTTTCTGATCGCCCCGAGCTGACGTCTGCCTCGGTGGTCATTTCTGGTGGCCGCGGTATGCAAAACGGAGAGAACTTTAAACTGCTTGACGGCATAGCAGACAAGCTTGGGGCCGCTATAGGCGCCTCGCGAGCCGCCGTTGATGCCGGTTTCGTGCCAAATGATATGCAAGTTGGTCAGACAGGCAAAATCGTCGCCCCTGACCTCTACATCGCGGTTGGAATTTCCGGAGCGATTCAACACTTGGCGGGAATGAAAGACTCTAAAGTTATCGTTGCCATTAACAAGGACGAGGATGCACCCATCTTCCAGGTAGCGGACTACGGTCTGGTGGCGGACTTGTTTGAGGCTTTGCCCGAGCTGGAGGCGAAGCTCTAGACATCGTGATTAGTGGTCTACTAAACCGGCCTTATTGGCCGGTTTTTTTTGCCTGCTAATTCCTTCTCAGGCGGTCAGAGATGGCAATAGGAGTAGGGTAATTGAGTACTACGATATAGGAAGACACGAGCAGGGTAATAATCGTTGTTGCCTGAATCAGTAATGATGCCTGCTCAGAAATAAGAGCGCCGCTGATGGCTACATAAGCTATCAGCAGCGAGAATTCACTGGCTTGCCCAAGGCGGAACCCCAGGTCCCACCCCAGGCTGCGCTTTTCACTGACGCCTTTTAGCAAGTAGCGATAGACCAGGGGTTTTAGGGTCAACACCAGAACAGATAACAGTAGGGCAGGAGCCAACACCTGTTGCAGCAGTGTCAGATCAAATCGTGCCCCGACTGAGAAGAAAAACAGGATCAGGAAAAAGTCACGTAGAGGCTTCAGGTTTTCGGCGATGTACTGTGATATTGGGCTGGTAGCGATGGTGATGCCAGCGATAAAGGCGCCAATTTCGGCTGACAGACCCAGTGCATGTGCCGCTTCAGCCATGCCGAGACACCAGCCAATTGCCAGTAGGAATATATATTCGTGAAAATGATCAAACCGTGTAATCAGTGGCAGCAGAATAAAACGTACAGTTAGCAGCGCGGCTCCCGCCAGCAACGGTAAACTGAGTAATGACACCGCAAGATTACGCCCCACGTTGTCGCCGTCCCCTGAAGACAAACTCAGCAACACCATGAGCACGATGATAGCCAGCAGGTCCTGTAGCAGCAGTAAGCCAATCATTAATTCGCCGGTATGGCGATGGTGCAATACCGTTGTTGGCAAAAGTTTGATTCCAATGATGGTTGAGGAAAACATCATTGCCGCGCCAACTACTACGCTGTCCAGGTAGGAAAAACCAAACAATTGCGCCACGCCATAACCCATTGCTAGAAAGATGGTGGAACTAAATAAAGCCACCACTGTGGATTTGCGCAGGGTGGCCCAAAGGGCCTGGGGCTGCATATCCAGGCCTAACAAAAATAACAGAAAAATAATTCCAACATGGCCGATATCCGATAACAGGTTTAAATCGGTTACTAGTGCCAGGCTGTAGGGGCCAATGCATGCACCCAGAGCAATGTAGGCGATGATGAGGGGTTGGCGGGTGTAGAGAGCCAGCGACGCGAATATGGCCGCCCCCGTAAAAATCAGGAAAAAGGAAAATGTAATACTACTGAGGTCCATGAGCTGCGCTTTTATAATGGCTCGGGCTTTAGTGTAAACAAGCCTTAGTCAGATAGGAACCAAGAGCGATATTTCTCAGCGACGGCGAAACAGTGGCAGAGGTTGATCGATAGCTGCCTGGTAGTGCTCAGAAAAGTCTTCAAGGCTGGTGAGGGCATCTTCCAGCTCTTTGTCATCCGCCAGCTGAAAGGCATCGAAGCCGCAGCGTTTAAGGTAAGTGAGCTGGTCGCGTATAAAGTGACCTCCCGCTCGCAATTCCCCACTATAGCCCCGTTCACGCAGGTCTCGTGCATAGGAGAACCCGCGCCCATCTGCGAATGCGGGAAAATTGACGAGGACCAGTGCGATCTGATCCAGATGGTCATACAGCGCAGCAGGTGACTCGCCAGGCTCCAGTTGCACCGCACTGCCGTTTCTATCGGCAAGCTGTTGCCATTGCTCCAGGGTAGCGACCTGGTCGTGTGTCGCGTGATCACTGTTCTGGTTGACAGGCTGCCACGTATCCTCGGTGATGCAGCCATTCTTAATTAGCAGGGGCATAGACGCGCTCCTTGAACGGTTTGATACCGACACGCCGATAGGTGTCCAAGAAGGTTTCTTCTTCCTGTCGCAGCGCTACGTAGGTGGACAAGATTGTATCAATGACATCTGGCATATCGGCCTGTTGGAATGAGGGTCCCAGGATTTTGCCTATCGACGCATCCTTCGCCTGACTGCCGCCCAGGCATACCTGATAAAATTCCTCGCCCTTCTTGTCTACCCCAAGCACGCCTATGTGTCCGATATGATGGTGGCCACAAGCGTTCATGCAACCGCTGATATTGAGTTCGAGCGGGCCAAGGTCGTACACGTAATCCAAATCCTCAAAGCGCGACTGGATGGCTTCCGCGACCGGTAGCGACTTGGCATTGGCCAGGGCGCAATAGTCGCCGCCAGGGCAGCAAATTATATCTGTCAGATACCCGATATTCGGTGTCGCCAAGCCAGCGGCTTGTAGTCGCTCCCAGATTTCCAACAAACGTGCGGTGGGAACGTCAGCCAGTACCAGATTTTGTTGGTGGGTAGAGCGGGCCTCACCGAAGCTGTAGGTATCCGACAAATCAGCTAATAACTCTAGCTGCTCAGCGCTGATGTCTCCAGGTGCAAAGCCGGTAGCCTTGAGCGATATAGTCACAATTCGATAGCCGGGCGTCCGGTGATTCTCTGTGTTGCGTTTGATCCAGTTGCCAAATATCGGATTTTGGACAGTTTGTTCAGTGAGTTGAGCACTGGCAACCTCGCCATCCAGAATGTCATAATCCGGTAGTTTAAAGAATGCACGTGCCCTGAGTATTTCTTCATGGGTGAGCGTCGTCGGGCCATCTTTGATGGCAGCCCATTCCGCAGCCACTGCATCCCTGAACGCATCAACGCCCATGGCCTTAACCAGAATTTTGATTCGGGCCTTGTATTTGTTGTCCCGGCGACCTTGTTGGTTGTATACCCGCAATATTGCTTCTAGGTAGGTCAGCATGTGCTTCTTGTCCAGCCATTCACAAATCACTGAGCCAATAGCAGGTGTTCGGCCCTGGCCGCCGCCTGCGATAATTTTCAGGCCGACCTGTCCCTGTGCATTGGCTAAGAGCTCTATACCGATATCATGGTGGTGGATCGCGGCGCGGTCCTGCTCTGTGCCGCAAACGGCAATTTTAAATTTGCGCGGTAAAAAGGCGAATTCGGGGTGTAGGGTCGACCACTGGCGGATAATCTCGCAGTACGGGCGCGGGTCTTCCAGTTCATCACAGGCCACACCGGCAAACTGGTCTGTAGTGGTGTTGCGTATGCAGTTGCCGCTGGTTTGTATCGCATGCATTTCTACAGCGGCGAGTTCTGCAAGAATGTCGGGGACTTCCGCCAGGGCTGGCCAGTTTAATTGCACGTTTTGTCGTGTGCTAATGTGCGCATATCCCTTGTCGTACTTTCTGGATATATCGGCCAGTTTTCGTAGCTGAATGCTATTTAGCAGTCCGTAGGGAACGGCAATACGCAACATTGGAGCCTGTCGCTGCAAGTAGAGGCCATTTTGCAGGCGCAGGGGCAAAAATTCTGCCTCCGTGATTTTCCCCTCTAGAAAGCGATTCGTTTGATCGCGAAACTGGTTAACGCGCTCATCGACAATTTTCTGGTCGTACTGGTCGTAAACGTACATTTACAATTCCTGGTCAATAACCCTGTAAAAATGGGGCCCTATCGGAAGAGGCGCTACCTTAACAGAAAAATGACTTGGATAAATAGTCATATTATTCATAAGCTTAGACTATTTCATCGCAGATATGTGCCGTTAGATCAACAGCTTACTTACAGCTTGGGATTCTGCGGATTATTGGTATAATGCGCGGCGGAAGAATTCTCACTTTTGGAACCGATTATGTCTGAAGAATCACAATCTGAACGCGCAGCCGATGGGGTTGCCGACGCAATTGCCGCTACTGCAGTAATAGCGCTCGTTGTATTCGCTACGTTCACGTGGCTGTCGGGGATGCCCTCCTGATATAGCCTCCAAATGGTACAGGGGGATGCCGCTCGGTTGGCTCAGCGCCCCGCGTTTTTCAGGACCATCTGCACCACGGTCACCACAGCGCCAATGAATAACAGGGTAAATACAATGCCCGCAGCGACAAATACGCCTATGCGCCCCTGCTTGAAGTCCCGCTCCCGGTTTTTGCTGCTTTGTACGCCCAGGCCTGCAGCAAAAACACTCCCCACGACCTGTAACGGGTTCAGCTCATCTGGTTTCTCGTCCTGCACAGCCTGCTCTTTTTCAGAATTATCCATAGGATTTCGTTCAAACTAATAGCTCAAATTGGGTCGCAGCCAACGTTCAATCACATCGGCTGATTTACCTTTGCGTTTGGCGATATCTGCCACTTGATCGCGACCAATTTTCCCAACGGCAAAGTATCTAGACTCTGGGTGGGAGTAATAAAATCCGCTGACTGACGAGGCGGGTGTCATCGCAAAATTTTCTGACAAGGTGACGCCTGTAACGTTTGTGGCATCCAGAAGCTTAAACAATGTGGCCTTTTCGGTGTGATCCGGGCACGCCGGATACCCGGGCGCGGGACGAATGCCGACATAATCTTCCTTGATGAGCTCGGCGGCATTAAGGGACTCTTTCGCGTCATAGCCCCAAAGTTCCATGCGTACCAATCTGTGCAGATATTCCGCGAACGATTCCGCCAGACGGTCTGCCAGGGATTTCAGTAAAATACTGTTGTAATCGTCGTGCTTTGCCTCGAATTCGGCGGCCAGCTCATCGACGCCGTGACCGGTGGTGACGCAAAATCCACCGACGTAGTCTTGAGCAGCCGTTTCTGCAGGTGCAATAAAGTCGGCAAGGCTTAGGTTTTCTTTGCCGCCGGGCTTTTCGGTTTGCTGCCGCATATGATGCAGGGTGCCGATTGTCTCGCTGCGTGAGTCATCTGCGTATACCGCAACATCGTCGGAGCCGATTCTAGCGGCGGGCCAAAACCCGACTACCGCTTTTGCAGTCAACAACTTTTCATCGACGATCCGTTTCAACATAGCCTGCGCGTCGCTAAACAATTCGGTGGCCTGCTCGCCAACCACATCGTCCTTCAGGATTTTTGGGTATTTGCCGGCGAGCTCCCAGGTGATAAAAAAGGGTGTCCAGTCGATCGTGTCCACTAATTGCTCGAGCGGAAAATCATCGAACACGCGGGTTCCCAAAAACGTAGGGCGCGGTGGTTGGTAGGTCTGCCAATCGAGTTGCAGGCCGTTGGCAGCGGCCTTGTCCCAGCTAAGCTGTCTCTCACGTGGTTTTCGGTTGGCCACCCGTTCACGCACCACCACATATTCGTCGGCTAGTTCGCGAACAAACTTTTCTTTACCCTGGCCTACTAAATGAGTTGCTACCGCCACGCTGCGTGAGGCATCGGGTACATAGACAATAACGTCTCCCGTGTACTGAGGGTCTATTTTTACCGCGGTATGTGCCTTGGAGGTGGTTGCGCCGCCTATCATCAGAGGTACATTGAGCCCCATGCGCTGCATTTCACTGGCGACATGCACCATCTCGTCCAGGGAGGGTGTAATCAATCCACTGAGGCCAATAATATCTACTTTTTCTTCCTGAGCTGTTTGCAGGATCTTCTCGCAGGACACCATCACGCCGAGGTCAATGACCTCGTAGTTATTACATTGTAGTACGATCCCGACAATATTTTTCCCAATGTCGTGCACATCCCCTTTGACAGTCGCCATGAGGATCTTGCCATTGGTTGAGTTGCCACCCTCTTTTTCCAATTCGATAAAGGGTTGCAGGTGCGCCACGGCCTGCTTCATCACGCGGGCACTTTTGACAACCTGTGGGAGGAACATCTTGCCGGCACCAAAAAGCTCGCCGACGATGTTCATTCCGTCCATAAGAGGCCCTTCAATGACCTCTATCGGACGATCGAACTGTTGTCTGGCTTCCTCTGCATCCTCGACGATCCAGGTGTTAATCCCTTTCACAAGAGCGTGCGCCAGGCGCTCTTGGACCGGTTGCTCACGCCAGCTCAAGTCTTCAACTCGGCCTTCACCGCCGCCCGTATCCCTGTAGCTTTCAGCAAGCTCTAGTAAACGATCGGTGCCGTCGTCAGAGCGATTGAGGATGACGTCTTCAACCACTTCGCGTAAATCTTTGGGCAATTCGTCATAGACCGCCAGTTGACCAGCGTTAACGATTCCCATATCCATTCCCGCTTGAATGGCGTGGTACAAAAATACGGAGTGTATGGCCTCACGCACGGCATCGTTGCCGCGGAACGAGAACGAAACATTGGAGACGCCGCCTGACACTAGCGCACCGGGAAGCTCCTGTTTGATGTAACGTGTCGCCTCGATGAACTCAACCGCATAGTTGTTGTGTTCCTCAATGCCTGTTGCGACGGCGAATATATTCGGATCGAAGATAATATCATTAGGGTTGAAATCGAGCTCTCCCACCAGGAGGTCATAGCATCGTTTGCATATCTCCTTTCGTCGCTGCAAATTATCAGCCTGACCTTGCTCGTCAAAAGCCATCACAACTACTGCAGCTCCGTATCGTTGGCACAATCGGGCCTGCGTGAGAAACTCTTCTTCTCCCGCTTTTAGGCTGATGGAGTTTACGATGGCCTTACCCTGAATGCATTTAAGGCCTGCCTCGATGACGTTCCATTTAGAGGAATCCACCATGATTGGAATGCGCGAAATGTCTGGCTCGGATGCGATCAGGTTGAGAAATCTCACCATGGCGGCTTCGGAGTCAAGCATCCCCTCGTCCATGTTGATATCAATAACTTGAGCGCCGTCCTCTACCTGCGCTCGAGCAATATCAAGTGCCTCGTCGTAGAAGTCATCAAGAATCAAGCGTTTGAATTTAGCAGAGCCGGTAACATTGCAGCGCTCTCCGACGTTCACAAAAAGACTGTCAGCTTTGATATTAAAAGCTTCAAGGCCACTCAGTCTGCAAGCGGGTTCATGTTGTGGAAGAGGGCGTGGTGGAGCATTCTCTACAGCCGCGCCAATAGCACGAATGTGCGCAGGGGTCGTGCCGCAACAGCCTCCGGCCAGGTTCAGAAATCCGCGACCGGCAAACTCGCGGTAATCCTCTTCCATGATTTCCGGGGTCTCGTCAAATTCCCCGAATGCGTTGGGTAGTCCGGCATTCAGGTGCGCGCTAAAATAGCAGTTGGAGGCTTTGGACAGATCTTCAATAAACGGACGGATTTCTCGATAGGGCCGGCCGCAGTTGCTGCCGACAATCAGGGGTTTCGCATGCGCAATGGCATTCCAGAAAGCCTCGGGATTTTGCCCCGACAATACGCGTCCGCTAATATCGGGAAAAGTCACTGATATCATCAGCGGTAATTCTTTATCCAATTCGTCGAAGACCTCCCTTACGGCAAAAATAGCGGCCTTTGCGTTCAGCGTGTCGAAAATCGTTTCAATCATGATCAAATCGACACCGCCGGCAATGAGCGCCCTGGTGGAGTCGGCGTAATCGGCGCGCAGATCATCGAAATTGATACTGCGAGCGCCGGGGTCGTTTACGTCCGGAGAGATAGAGGCGGTTTTAGGGGTTGGTCCCAGAACACCGGCAACAAAACGCGGGCGATCTGGCGTTTTGGCGGTTATTTCATCGGCCACTTTGCGGGCGATCTTTGCCGCAGTGAGGTTTTGTTCGGGCGCTATACCTGCCAGATCATAGTCCCCCTGCGCGACAGCGGTGCTGCCAAACGTATTCGTTTCAATAATGTCAGCACCTGCTTCCAAGTACAGGCGGTGAATTTTGGCGATGATGTCGGGGCGAGTGAGACTTAGCAGCTCGTTATTTCCCTTCACATCCGCCCCGTGATCCGCAAAGCGTTCGCCGCGGTAGTCGGCTTCCACGAGGTTTTCCGCCTGGATCATGGTGCCCATGGCCCCATCGATTACCAGTATTCGCTTTTGCAGGGCTTGTTCCAATAGTCCTGTAGCGGGTTTGTTACTTGCCATGTTTACGCCTTGAGAAGTTGTGCGAAGGGGACTGTCCACCCTCAAAAAAGGTAACGATATTAACAGATTGTCCGCCGTATTAAACTTAGGTAGCAGGTATAGCTCACACATTATTGCTCAAGTTTGCTAGAATACCCTAGTAAATTAGTCGGAATGGAGAGTTCCATGGTTACCATCACTGAATCGGCACAGGAATATCTGGCGGAGTTGTTGTCCAAACAGGACGACGCCCTCGGTGTGCGAGTCTTCATCAATCAGCCCGGAACACCCCGCGCGGAAACCTGCATTGCCTATTGCCGGGAGGGTGACCTGCAGGAAGAGGATGACACAGAAGTGTTGGAGAAGTTTACTGTTTGGTTCGATACACGCAGCCTTCCTTTCCTGGAGGATGCTCTGGTGGATTATTCCAAGGACCGTATGGGTGGCCAATTGACCATAAAGGCGCCTAACGCAAAGCTACCTCAAGTCAGTGACGACAGCTCTTTGGAGGATCGCGTGAATTACGTGCTCTATAATGAGGTCAATCCTGCTCTGGCGTCCCACGGGGGCGAGGTCAGCCTGATCGAAATTACCGACGAAATGGTTGCGATATTGCAGTTTGGCGGTGGTTGCCAAGGATGCAGCGCAGTTGACGAAACTCTCAAAGGTGGCGTTGAAAAGACCCTGCTTGAGCAGGTTCCGCAGCTGCAAGGCGTCCGCGATACGACTGATCACACCGATACCTCGCAGGCTTACTACTAGCTGTAACTCGGACCTAGCCAAGCTTGGAGTCAGCTAGCGAAGCTGTGGAAAAGTGAAGTCCCCAAAAGAACACTAGAGAGTCTGCAGGCGGGCGCTAGCGCTGTTTGCAGTCAGTGTTACCCTCGGTCGGTCAGTGTGTCCTTGACCTTGTCACGCATTTCCCGCAGACAGCGCTCTGTGGTTTGCCAGTCAATGCAACCGTCGGTGACCGAAACGCCGTATTTCAGTTCGTCCAGATTGTCGGGGATGGCCTGATTGCCTGCGTTTAGGTTACTCTCGACCATGAGTCCGATAATGGATCTGTTGCCTTCCAGAATCTGATTGGCCACATTTTCGACCACCAGTGGTTGCAGTTCAGGGTCCTTATTGGAGTTGGCGTGGCTGCAGTCAACCATGATGTTTTGCGCGACACCGGCGTTATGCAGTGCGTCTTCACACAGTTTTATATGAACCGAATCGTAGTTGGGTCCGCTACTGCCGCCGCGCAACACAATGTGTCCGTAGGGATTGCCACGGGTGGTGAACACGGACACCTGGCCCTGCCCGTTTATCCCCAGAAAGCGGTGGGGTTTGGCTACCGAGTTGAGCGCGTTGGTCGCGACAGTGAGGCCGCCATCCGTGCCGTTTTTGAACCCTACGGCGCTCGATAGCCCGCTGGCCATCTCCCGATGGGTCTGTGATTCAGTTGTGCGGGCGCCAATGGCCGTCCAGCTAATCAAATCCTGGAGGTACTGGGGTGAAATCGGATCCAGGGCTTCGGTGGAGGTCGGTAGGCCGATATCGAGAATATCAAGCAGCAATTTGCGAGCAATGTGCAGCCCCTCCTCAATCTTGAAGGAGTCATCGAGGTATGGGTCATTGACCAGGCCTTTCCAACCGACTGTGGTGCGGGGTTTTTCAAAATAGACGCGCATAACGATGTAGAGCGTGTCGGAAAGCTCATCCGCAAGTGTCTTTAAGCGTCTTGCATACTCCAACGCGGCGGCAGGATCATGAATAGAGCAGGGCCCGACCACGACAAAGATGCGATGATCCTTTCGATCAAGGATATTCTGGATCACGCTGCGGCTTTGCGCCAGAGTGTCGTGGATCGAGTCGGAGGTGCACAGGGTCGACTTCAAGTGCTCCGGTGTCATCAATATGTCCTGGGAGGCGACATTGACATTGTGTACTTCGATGTTGCTCATCGGTGTTTACCTGATAAAGTAATTCCAGTGTTTGCCGGATGGCCGCGCAGCTCGCTTGCAGGCCCTTACGTTTATTCCGGGCGCGGCATTCTATAGTAGTCCAGCGTCTTTGTGTAGGCGAGACGGGAATTCAACCGGGAATACAGGAGCCCAAATTGGCCCACCGCTTGTACGACATTACCGCGCTTCAGCCTCTGATTAATGACGACTTTGTACTCTTAACGCCGAACTCTCGCTTGGCGCGGCGGATCAAGTCCGAGTGGAAGGCGCATCGGGTCGCCGCGGGCGACAAGGTGTGGGAGTCCCCGCGCGTGCAGCCTCTGGAGCAGTGGTTGCATTCACAGTGGGAGCAGGCCGTCCGTCTGGATTTATTGGAGCCGTTGACTCCGCTCAATGCCGGGCAGATAGGGGAGCTGTGGCGCCAGGTGATAGACCAATACAGCGCTCGTGGTACCGAATTCCATTTGCTGAGCCCTATCGCTGCGGCAGACCTGGCCTCCAGTGCCAGAGACGCCTTGCAGCGCTGGCAGGTGGACCTGGGGCAGCCGGGTATACGCCAACTATTCGAGTTGGATCGGGATTGTGGGACGCTTCTTCACTGGATCACTCAGTTTGAGCAACGCCTGGCGGAGATAGGCGCGTGCACACCCACTGACTGTTTGGTGCAACTAACGGCGCTCACTACAGACCTTCCCGCCAGCCGGGTGGCCCTTGTGGAGACCGGCGAGGTTGCGCCGTTGGTGACTGCCCTGTTCGATTCCCTGGGTACCGAAGTGCGTGTCATCGTTGCTGGGAGCGATCAAGCGGCCTGTGTGGAACACGCATTCTCAGACAAACGCAGTGAACTGCGAGCCGCCGCATCCTGGGCAGCTCAGCAGCACCGTCTGTCACCGGAAGAGACCGTTGGGCTTGTGCTCAGCGATATGGCGGGCGATCGCCTAGCGCTAGAATACTTGTTGCGTCGGGAATTTAACTGCCTGGGTGAGCGGTACACTAGCCTGCCGGTCAATTTCTCGACTGGAATTTCGCTGTCTGAAACACCCTTGATACGCGACGCCCTGGCGGTATTAGCGTTGAATTTGGCCTCTACCACGGTACCCGCGGTTGTCGCTGTCTTGCGATCACGGTTTCTTGAACTGCCCGATGCAGGCAGTGCCCTGGCGCAGAAGTTCGTGATGCGTTTGTATGCCCAGGGAAGCCGGACACTGGACATAGGTCAGCTGCGGGTAGCAGCAACCGAAGTGAGTCTGGGTGAGGAGAAGGGATTGGTGCTGGGAGAGCATTTAAAGGCGCTTTTTCGGCACAGACAACTCAAAGGTAGATGCAAGCCTTCCCATTGGATTGATCGGTTTGGCGTGATCTTGTCCGAGTGGGGTTGGCCGGGTGCTGAGTCATTGGACTCACTTGAATTTCAACAGCTGAACTTGTGGCACCGCACTCTGGATGAATTTAGGGGTTTGGATGCTGTATGCCCGCCGCTAGACTTCGATGCCGCGCTACATTTACTACGTGAAGCCTGCTTTAGTCAGATTTCGCAACCGCAAACAGTGGACAGCCCGGTCCAGGTGCTGGGGCCGCTGGAAGCAGCAGGGCTTGCGTTTAAGCACCTTTGGGTAGTTGGCATGCAAGGCACTAACTGGCCGGCTGCACCGCGGCCGAATCCATTTATCCCGGTCGCACTGCAAACCAGCCTGCAGATGCCACACGCTACTGCCGAGCGCGAGTGGGCTTTTGGAACTGCACTCCTGGGACAGTACGCGCGCTCATGCGAGTTTCTGCACGCCAGCTATTGTCGCCAGAAGGACGGCGTGGCGGAGCAAAAAAGTGCACTTCTTTCTGAATTTGCTTCCCAGGCCCTCGCAGAGACTGAGCAGGTGCCCACTTCCTGGCTGCAATATCTGGATCGCAGCGGGTTCGAGTCACGGTCAGATGAGCAGGCACCACCAATAGCTCCGGCACAGCTGGAAGAGGTTGGCGGTGGTAGTGGCTTGCTGGAAGATCAATCCCAGTGCCCCTTCCGGGCATTTGCCAAACGGCGCCTCGTGGTTGAGCCGCTGGGAGACTTCAGTATTGCCCAGTCTCCCGCCGAGCGTGGCTCGCTGCTGCATGACGCACTCTACGCATTATGGGGCGAGATTGGCGATCACACTTCGCTGCTGGCACTGGATGATGTGGCGCAGGCGCAGGTGGTATTGGCCGCCGTACAATCGGGAATCGACGCAATTTCCAGTCGACAGCGTCAACGGCTCGGTGGTGCTTACTGGACCTTAGAAGGCCAGCGCCTGAACGGATTACTTCACGAGTGGTTGGCAGTTGAGCGTCAGCGCAGTGAATTTTGCGTGGAAATGCGTGAACAGGATATCGCCCTGGAACTGGCACAGCTAACGATACGGTTGCGCGTAGATCGCATTGATCTGCTACCGGACGGGTCGCGCGTGATTATAGATTACAAGTCGGGCAGCAGTAGTGTCCGACACTGGTTGGGAGAAAGGCCGGAGCGGCCACAGTTGTTACTTTACAGTATTGCCGCACAGGGCGAGGCGGCGGCGCTGGCATTCGCGCAGGTCCGAGCTCGAGAGTGTTGTTATGTTGGCCTCGGGCGCGTCGCCGCAGCGCAGGGGATAGGGACGGATATCGCTCGAGCGGTGAAGGGCAAAGTGGATGCGAATGACTGGAAATCACTGAATGAGTATTGGCAGCAAAATCTTGAAAGCCTGGCGCAATCCTTCGTCGAAGGAGATGCCGCGGTAGATCCGCTAAACACGGCTAGTTGCACCTGGTGCGGTCTGCAACCGCTGTGCCGAATAGACCACACTGATCTGGCGCAGGACGTTTCTATCAATGAGTAATATTGTCGATGCCAGTGAACGCGCCGCGGCGATTGATGTAACGCAGAGCTTCTGTGTTAGCGCTCCGGCAGGATCCGGTAAAACGGAACTCTTAATCCAGCGCTACCTGGCATTGTTGGCCCGTGTTCAGCGTCCGGAACAAGTGCTGGCAATTACCTTCACGCGTAAAGCTGCTGCGGAGATGCGCGCGAGAGTCGTTGAGGCGTTGCAGACTGCGTTGGACGGCACTGTTTGCAGCACTGCGCACCAGCAGGTTACCCGGGAGCTGGCGCTACTGACGCTGGCAGCAAACGAACGTGAAGGCTGGCAGATACTGCGCGATATAACGCGACTGAACATCAGAACGATCGATAGTTTTTGTGCCTGGCTCACACGGCAAATGCCTATTCTCAGTCAGGTCGGCGGGCAGGCCCAGGCGCTGGACGACCCAGATGCACTTTATGTAGAAGCGGTTTTGGAGCTGTATAAGTTGCTGGCCGATGAGCACCCGGTGGCGATTGATCTTGCCGCGTTGCTACTGCATTTCGATAACAACTGGGAGCGACTGCAGGAATTACTGGTGTCGATGCTATACCGGCGCGAACAGTGGAAAGACTACGTTGGCGTGCACGCCGCGCCGCAGGAAGCAGAGAACTATCTGGTGACGTCGGTGGAGACCCTGGTTCGAGAAGAGCTGACATTATTATCAGGGCTGGTTCAGCCCTACAAGGGTCAGTTGCTGGATCTGATGCACTATGCCGCGGGCAATCTGGGGACCTCACAGCCTGGTCAATTTCCCGGCAATCAGCCAGAGGATTTAGCCGTTTGGCGACAGGTGAGAACGTTACTGCTCACTAAAACGGGAGGCTGGCGTAAGAATATTACTAAAAAAGAGGGCTTTCCCACGGGCAAGGGGGAGGCAGAGCAGCGTAAGCAGCAGCTCAAAGAGCTTTTGCCGCTGCTGGCAGAGGTTCCGCAGTTGCACGCTGGATTGATGGCAATTAACACCTTGCCGGTCATCGAGTCGGGAAGTGCTTCCTGGCAGCTGGTTTTGCATCTATCCAGATTGCTCCCCGTATTGGCAGCCCAGCTCTTACTGGTTTTTCGAAGGCGTGGTCTGGCGGATCACAGCCAGTTGGCACTGTCGGCCCTGCAGGCCTTGGGAACCGATGATGCTCCCACTGAACTGGCACTGCGGTTGGATTACCAGATTGAACATATTTTGGTAGACGAATTTCAGGACACTGCCATCAATCAGTTTGAACTGATACACAAGCTGACTCGAGGCTGGGGAGACTACAATGCTTTGCATCCGCAGGCGCCACGAACGCTGATGATTGTCGGTGACGGGATGCAATCTATCTACGCGTTTCGTGGCGCGAATGTTGGCCTATTCCTCAAGGCCCGCGAACAAGGTTTCAACGGAGTGCTGCTTCAGCATCTGGAGCTGCGCTGTAATTTCCGTTCAGATGCGGGTGTAGTGGAGTGGGTGAATGAGTCTTTTTTACAGGCATTCCCGCAGCACAATGACATCAACCGTGCTCAGGTAAAATTCAGCGCCGCGACTGCTGTGCGCGGCAACGGACGAGACTCGAAGGCTGTCGCCTTGCATGCCTTTACGGGCGATACCGGCAGGCTGGAGGAGGTCGCCTTTATCGGTAGACATATTTCTGATTTATTGGAGAAGGGTGTCGAGGGCACTATTGCAGTGCTGGGTCGGAACCGTAGCCATCTACAGCCGATTATCAATTGTCTGAAACAATTGAGCATTCCGTACAATGCTCCCGATCTGGACAGCTTGGCGCAGTCGCCGTTGGTGGCAGATATGATGACCCTGTGTTCCGCACTGGCAAACGATGCGGACCGCTTGGCATGGTTGGCGCTTCTGCGTGCTCCCTGGTGTGGTTTGCAGCTGGCGGATCTCCTTATCGTGGCCACGCGTGGCCATGCGCCACCGTACTCCAGTGTAATGTCAGATCTTTACCATGAGGCACTACTGGCCGAACTTAGTGATGATGGCAGAGAGCGGTTGCGGCACATAGTGCCGGTACTGCAACGTGCTCAAGATTCGCGCGATAGATTGGGTCTGCGGGCTTGGATCGAGCAGGCCTGGATAGGGTTGGCCGGCCCGGCCTGTGCGTTGGATGTCGCTGCACTACGCGATGCCGATAGCTTTTTGCAACTACTCGAAGAGGCAGAGATACAGGGCATTGGTTTGGATGTCGAGTGGCTATCAAGGCAGCTGGAACGGCGATATATGAGTGGAGGTGATCCTCTCAGTCCGGTGCATCTTATGACGCTGCACAAGGCCAAAGGTCTGGAATTCGGACATGTGATTATTCCCGCGCTCGACCGGGTGCCGCGTGGTGATGATCGTCCTCTCTTGCGATGGGATGAACACAGTAGTGCGTCTGGCGAGCGTCGTTTTTTTCTTGCAGCGGACGACCACAGTCCTGATGACGCCCCCACGCTCTACAATTATCTAAAAGCGCAAAGCCAGCAAAAAGCGCGCCACGAAGCCACGCGCTTACTTTATGTGGGTACGACTCGGGCCGTTAGCCAGCTGCTATTAACCGCTTGCGTAAAATGGGACGAAAAGTCTGATCAGGCGCGCGCGCCCACTGATCGCAGCCTGCTGTCTCGACTGTGGCCAGTAGTTCAAGAGCAAATGATCTTGCACCAATCCAGGATGCCTGAATTACCACCAGACTCAGTGCGCCCGCGTACGCAATACGTTCGCATACGACGCGAGCGACTCAACTCCGCGCAGCCTCCTATTGATAAGCTTCCTCTCGAGGGGCCTGATAATGTTCCGGAAGTGCCCGATAACGTCGTTGATCGTAGCGTTGGCACAGTTGTGCACCTGGCGCTGGAAGAGTTATCACAATGTCCTCAATTGCCGCTTACTGTCAAAGACCATAATCGAACACGCTGGCGCATGGCGCTGCAGCGAAAAGGCCTATGGGGCGAGGCGTTAGAGAATGCATGGAAACGAGTGTTGACATCCGTCGAGCAGACGTTGAAGGAGGAGGGGATGGGTCGTTGGGTGTTGTCCAATGCTCACATGGAGGCACGCAGCGAATGGGCTCTAACAGCAGTCGACCTCAATGGAGCTGCGTGCGACCTGATTATAGATCGTACCTTTATCGATGCCTCTTCGGGCGAGCGGTGGGTGGTGGATTACAAAAATAGCCTACCCCTGGAGGGGGAGTCGCTGGCGGTATTTGCTGCGCGTGAGAGTGCAGTTTATGGGGCACAATTGCGCCGTTACCGTGACGCGTTGTATCAACTTGGCAGTGAACCTTTGCGATGTGCGCTGTTCTTTACCGCGCTGGGACATCTGCACCGGCTACCAGAGCTGGACCTGCCTGCAACCAATGAGTACGGTGCCAGCTGACCCTGATATGCACGGGGAGATGACGCGGTGACTGGCTTTTTGCACTAGCAAAGAAAAGGTGCGGCCACTGCGACAGTGACCGCTTGGGTGGGGGGCTACTCGACGGCCGAGTCTGAGCTCAGTCTTATCGAATTACTTTTCAGCGGGTTCTGTTTTCGCAAGGCTGAGCGCAAGAGCCTGCGCATAGATTACAACTGCGGTCTGACCCAAAGTAACGCCTTCCATTTTCTCGGGCTCGACGTCGGCAATGATGTGCAGCATACCGCGCGAATCCTTGATTGTGGCGGTACCGAGTTCGCGGTTCAGACCCTCGATAGTAACCACGGCTCGGACCATGCGAGCATCCATGACCGTCGGTTGTGCACCATCTTCTGATACGGCAGTGTCTTCAAGTACGACCCAGGGTTCAGCCAGTTCCTCTTTGGTGGGGGTACGAATCTCTGCCTCCAACGCTTCCATATAGGTTACGACCAATCGATCGCCTATGCTGACGTCTTCGAGCTTAACTATCTGTTCCTGCGCATGGATTGTAACAATATTACCGTTTGGACCCTCCAAACTCACTTCCCGGGTTTCGAGATTTACTGCGGTTACGACAGCTTCCATTTCCATAACACTGGCGCGGCCACTAGTTTCGACTTCCTCATGATGGGCAGCCTGCGCAAGTAGAGGGAGGCTTGCCGCTAACAAGGCAATCAGGCCGTTGCGGATGATGGGGGAGAGGGCATTTTCCAACAATTTCATGTATGTACTCCTTTCACAGTTTACTGGGCATCGTTTATTGTAGTTGACAGATGCAAGGGATGGCTAACATACCCCCCAGACTCGGTCCGATGCAACTCCAGTAAAGCGGTTTTTTTTCAATTTTTATGCGCGAGAATGACATTGAACTTTGAGTTGCTGGCAATTTTCTCAACGCGAGCAAATGTATGCGCCAGTTCAGCGCCGTAGTTCAGGTGTCGATTGCCTACAAGACATAGGCGCCCATCGGGGGAGAGCCGTTGGACACATTGCTGAAGCAAGTGCGGCCCCAGGAAGGCATCCACAGTGTGGTCGAGGTGAAATGGGGGGTTGCATAGAATGAGCTCTGCGAGCTCGCCGCTATACATGCGCAATCCATCTCCCTGGTGGAAGCTGAACTTGTGCACATCGTCGGGAAAGCACTGTGTCGCATTGAGCTGTGCTGAGCGAATCGCCATGGCCGATTCGTCACAGAAGACCAGTGCGCGGGCCAGGCCCAGCTTGAATGCAGTCAAGCCCAGAACGCCGTTTCCACATGCCAGATCAATCACCGTTCTGGCAGAGGCAAGTTTAGGGAATTGTTCCATCAGCAGGCGGCTTCCCATATCCAGCTTATCTTTGCTGAAGACGTTTGGCAGGCTTTGAAGCGAGTCGTTAATCGGTTCGCAATAGTAGGACGCGCGAGGAAGGTCTTCGTCTGCCGGTCGAGCGGCAGTCTGCGCGCTGAATAATCTCGCCTTACGCCTCCCGGGAAAGCGTTGTGTAGGTCCGATGCAACGCTCCAGAATAGCCGCCGTATGCGAAGACAGGTGTTTGTCCATGCCGGCGGCCAGAATTGCCGTTCCTACAGGCAGCTCTCGGGCCAGGTTCGTTAGCTGGTGTTCGAAAAAAGACAGGTGTTTGGGAACCCTCAGGACGACGACATTCGGCGCTTTTATTTTCGCTGACAAGGGTGCATCGGTACTCCACACCACAGGCGTCTCAATGCGATGATTGATGTGTTCATTGTGCTTCAGCGCGAGGGCCGACAATGCAGAGTCTGTCCATAAGGCTGCTGGTTGCAAGGCGACACATAGCGCTCCGTGGGGATCATTGACCACCAGGACTTGTGGCCCAGAGACATCCAGACGAGCGACTTCTTCCAGTAATAGATCGTCAGCGGCAGACCATGCCAGTTGCTTGTCGCCATTCTGGGCGGGATAGCGTGACAGTTTGAATGTCCCGAACACTGTCTGCCATGTCTGGGGAGCAGATGGTGGTTTCATAGCCTGCGAAATCGTCCCCCGAGTCTGCTCATCTTAGTTATACAGCGTGAGAGTTTGCCCTGGTTGTAGATAGACTCCAGGATCAAGCGCGTTCCAGACAATGAGGTCGCGGATAGAGACGCTGAATTTATTCGCGATACGATATAGAGAATCGCCAGCTCTAACACGATAGCCTCGAGCGCTTCCCTCTTGGGTGGTAGCCGTTAGCTCACTGCTGTCTTCCGGGCCGCCGCCGGCAATTTTTAAAGTGTCTCCAGCACGAATAAGGTTGCCACGAAGGCCATTCATTTTTCGTAGCATACTCACAGGCGTGTCGAATTTTTCTGCAATTTGACTCAGAGTGTCACCCGGTTTTATCTGGTAGTAGCGCCACTGAACTAACTCCTGGGGGGGCAGCTTGGCGACCTCGCTCTCGAAGTGTGCGCGCAACCCGGTTGGGAGAAGCAACTCCGGAGGCCGGTCTGGAGATAGAGTGCCGCGCAGCTGGCCGGGGTTGAGCGCGCGCAAGGTGGCAATGTCCACGCCTGCCAGTTCCGCTGCTCGAGACATTTCCATGAGTCCGTTGGTGTTTGCTACCTCGAATGCGGGAGCATTATTGACGCGGGGGATTTCCACGTTAAATTGTTCGGGATTGGAGATGATCTGAGCCAGGGCGATGAGCTTCGGCACATAGTTACGCGTCTGTCGGGGTAGGTTTAGTGACCAATAGTCTGTGCCCAGGTCCTTGACCGCATTGGCTTTGCGCGCGCGTGAGACACGCCCTTCGCCCGAATTGTAAGCCGCCAGGGCCAGCAACCAGTCTTCATCAAACGTCTCGTACAACATTTCCAGGTAGTTCAGCGCGACTCGTGTGGAGTCGCGTACAGCCTTGCGTCCGTCGTACCATGCATTCCGTTCTAGTCCAAGGTGTCTGCCTGTGGCGGGCATAATCTGCCACAGGCCTGTGGCGCCCGAGGGATTCGCTGCGAAGGGGTCCAGAGTGCTCTCGACCACGGGTAGCAACGCTATTTCGACGGGCATACCCCGCTTCTGCACCTCCTCTACGATGTAATACAGATAGTAGTTTCCCCGGCTGGCGATCACGGGAAGGTAGGTCGACTGCCGGAGGATATGTTCTCTGGCGCGATCCACCTGCGCGCTGTCGTGGACATGCCAACTTAAATTAAGGCGAATTCTTTCCCACAAATTATCAGGTTGCGTATTCGCCGTAGCGCCGAGCAGTTCACTGTCTGCCGGTAATTGCTCCGCCGGCAGTTCTGCGGGGCCCGCTACACTGGGTGCAGCCGGTGCCTGCTCTTGCTGCGAGGTGCAACCCGTTGTCAGTATTGTGTAACAAGCTACTAGAAGAAGAGCTTTTAAGTTATTGGAAATAATAGTTTAAATTCCTTAGATGACCACTCTTGAATACAGGGTGTTACACGCTCGGGACTTTGCCAGCATTTTCTGGGCTTTTCGACTAAAAATGGTCTTTCCACCCACGCACCGTGGTAAAAACGTCCACTGGGCTGTGACCCTCAAGCTTTCCCTGCTGTTCCAAAGATGCTTGAAGCGCGGGAGTATTACAGCGCAGGAAGGGGTTGGTCGCAAGTTCCAGTCCAATATCAGATGGCACGGTAGGCTCTCCTCGATCGCGCATTGCCTGAGCGGCCTCCATGCGTGCGCTGAGGGCTGCATTGTTGGGTTCTACGGCACGCGCAAATGCTAAGTTGGCGAGTGTATATTCGTGGGCACAATACACCCGGGTCGACGGTGGCAGTGCAGCCAAAGATTGCAACGACTGCAACATCATCGGAGGATTGCCTTCAAACAGTCGGCCACAGCCTCCGGCAAACAGGGTGTCTCCACAAAACACGATAGGTGTCTCGGAGCGGTGTACGTAGGCGATATGGTCCAGAGTATGACCGGGCACTTCCAGTACTTCAAAGTCTATACCCAGCACCTCGATCCCATCACCTGCTCCCAGGCGTGTATCAATATTATCGATCGCCTGGTTGTGAGGCCCATACACAACCGGTTTAAACTCTTCACACAAAGCCTGCACGCCGCCCACATGATCGAAGTGGTGGTGCGTTAGGAGAATACCCGTCAGCTGCAGTTTTTGTTGCTGCAAGGCTGCTCGCACCGGCTCCGCATCTCCGGGGTCGACAACAAAGGCCTGCTGGGTCTGTGGATCGGATAACAACCAGATATAGTTGTCAGTAAAAGCGGTGATGGGCTGGATGTTCAACATGGGCAACGTTCCAAACAGGTGAAAATGCAGTAGTATTAGCGCATCGGCTAACGGGTAACAGGCAGGAGCCACCCGCGGCGTTCGACGCGGAGAATCAACCCCCTGAAAAGCAGGCAGAGTGTATCGACATTTTGACGGAACTGGAATCCTGGTTCACCAGAGGCAATGGTGACTATTTGCTGGAGGAAACCCGGCGAGCGCTTAAAGATTCCCTGAGCACGTCCTTTGGCTACCACATATTGCAACTGGGCATCAGGAATGGCCGCCCGTTATGCCTGGAAAGCCCGATTAACCACCGTATTCATTGCGCTGACCGCTCAGGAGAGCGCATTGGGCTGATTGCACAACCAGAAGAACTGCCGTTAGATAGCGATAGCATCGACACAGTCGTTGCGCATCACTGTCTTGAGTTTGCCATTAATCCACACCAGGTACTGCGTGAAATCCAGCGGGTCTTGACGCCCCACGGGAGGTTGCTGGTTGTCGGCTTCAACCCTTATAGCCTGCTGGGTTGTCAGACACGTCTGCGTGCAATGATGGGACATTCTCTGTGGTCACAACACCAGCCGGTGAGTGAACATCGGTTGCGGGATTGGCTGCACCTTCTGGGCTTTGAGGTTTTTGCGTCCTCTAGGCTTTATGGGTTGCCGCCTGTTGGTGGCGGACGCGTGCGACAGTGGATTAGTCGTGGTGACGCCTGGATGGCGCAGCACAATCTGCCAGTGGGCGGAGTGTATATTCTGCATGCCACCAAGCAGGTCGCGGGCCTACATCGCCCCCACCGGGCACTGCGTCGCCGTGGCACCCTTATAGGTCTGGTGCCGAAACCGGCGCCTACGCCCACGCCTACACCCAGCGTCCCTTCTCGAAAATCCTATAAACTGCCTAATAAAAAGGACGTAGCTTCTTGAAAAATGTAGAAATATTTACTGACGGCGCATGCAGAGGAAATCCCGGGCCGGGAGGGTGGGGTGCGTTGTTACGGTGTGGAGCCACCGAACGGGAGTTGTTTGGTGGGACCGCTGATACAACCAATAACCGTATGGAGTTGCAGGCGGCTATCGAAGGCTTGAAAGCACTTAAGGAATCCTGTGCGGTCACCCTCACCACCGATTCTGTCTACGTTAAGAATGGTATTACCACCTGGCTCGAGGGGTGGAAAAAGAAAGGGTGGAAAACAGCGGCGCGCAAACCAGTGAAAAATGTCGATCTGTGGCAGGCCCTCGATGAACAGAATCGCCGTCATCAGGTTCAGTGGCAGTGGGTAAAAGGCCACAGCGGACATGCAGAAAATGAACGAGCGGACCAACTGGCAAACCGCGGCATCGATGAAATGCAGCCCTGAAGTGCCACCCACCCAACTACCCACCCAACTACAAGGATTGAACTGACGTGCGCCAAATCGTGCTCGATACTGAAACTACCGGACTGGAAGTCTCCCAGGGTCACCGGATTATTGAAATTGGCTGCGTGGAGTTAGTCAATCGGAAACTCACGGGCAACCATTACCACCAATATATTAATCCCCAGCGTGAAATCGACCAGGGTGCGATCGAGGTGCATGGCATCACCAGTGATTTCCTCGCCGATAAACCAGAGTTTGATGCTATAGCAGCAGCGTTTATTGAATTTGTCGCAGGCGCTGAACTGGTCATCCACAACGCACCCTTTGACATGGGCTTTCTTAACAGTGAGTTGAAGCGGTTGGAATCCGGCGAGCGCGCTTTGGAGTCCTCGTGTTCGGTGACTGATACGCTGGTGATGGCGCGTTCAAAACACCCCGGTCAACGCAATAGTCTGGATGCTCTTTGCGGGCGCTACCAGGTGGATAACTCGCAACGGGATTTGCACGGCGCGCTGCTGGACGCGGAAATACTTGCGGATGTATATCTGGCCATGACCGGCGGTCAAACGGCGCTGCAATTGTCGGATTCTGGCAGTGATAACGATGGACAGGTGCGGGTTGAAAATATTGTGAGAATGGCGGCAGACCGGCCCGCGTTACCGTTGACCAAAGCCACGAGCGAAGAGTTAGCTGCGCACGAAGCACAGCTGGACGCTATAGCCGCAGCGAGCGGCGGCAAGGTGTTTTGGCGGGATCTCATCGTGCCGGGTGATTCCGCTCAATAATCGTTGCGGGCAGGGCCCGTCAGATAAACAATGCGACGCAGATCAGGCCTACACCACCCAGGACGATCGTATAGGGGAACGCCATGATGACCATACGGCCATAGGACAATCGTATCAGCGGCGCCAGGGCCGATGTGAGCAGGAATAGAAATGCCGCTTGTCCGTTAGGCGTAGCTACGCTGGGGAGGTTGGTGCCGGTATTGATGGCGATCGCCAGCTGCTCGAATTCGGCGCGGGTGATAGTACCGGCGTCGAGTGCGTCCTTCACCTCGTTGATATACACCGTAGCGACAAATACATTATCACTGATCATGGAAAGAACACCGTTTGCGATGAAAAACATGGATGGCCGAATGCCGGCGTCCAGAGCCAGCACGGCATCTATAACGGGTGTGAACAGGTGCTGGTCATGGATGACAGCAACAATTGCAAAGAACACGACCAGTAAAGCGGTAAAAGGTAGTGCCTCTTCGAAGGCTTCACCCAGCTGATGCTCCTCCACAACGCCGTTAAACGCCGTCAAAAGCACAATCACCGTTAGGCCGACGAGCCCCACGGCCGCCCAATGCATGGCCAGGGCCAGCACCAGGATAGCGGCGACCACGCCTTGTACTAGCAGGCGAGCATTGCTGCGTTTGGTGCGCTGAGCTTCTGCTTTGTCCTCATATTCGCTCAGTACAATGCGGACGTTGTCGGGTAGCAGTGCGCCGTAGCCGAATTTCCCCGTCATCTCCAACGCAGCGCAGGTGAGTAGACCGGCAATCAGCACAGGTCCACTGACCGGCGCCATGATGACCGCAAACTCTAGAAAATTCCATTCCGCTACAGTGGCTATCAACAGGTTCTGTGGCTCTCCCACCAGTGTGGCTACGCCGCCCAGAGCAGTACCTACTGCCCCGTGCATAAGTAAGCTACGTAAAAAAGCGCGAAACTGTTCCAGGTCTTCCCGGTGTTGCTCATGCACTCTGTTGTCATCGGAGTGATCGTGCCCCTCATCGCTGATGACTTGGCCGGACGCCACTTTGTGGTAGACCGCGTAAAAGCCCACACCGACGCTGATCAGTACGGCGGTCACGGTCAATGCATCGAGAAAGGCTGACAAAACGGCGGCAACCAGCGAAAACAACACGGACAACCAAACTTTGGAACGGACACGTAGCAGGATTTTGGTAAAGACGAACAGCAGCAGCTCTTTCATAAAGTAGATGCCAGCCACCATAAACATCAGGAGTAGAATAACTTCAAAATTCGCCAGCGTCTCCTGGTATACCATCTCCGGAGTCGTCATCCCTAGCAGTACAGCCTCGATCGCAAGCAGGCCGCCAGGTTGCAGTGGGTAGCAGCGCAGCGCCAGCGCCAGCGTAAAGATGAACTCGGCGATCAGTATCCAGCCAGTGACAAAGGGCCCGAGAAGGTAGAGCGCAATCGGATTGAGCAGGAGAAACCCAAGTATCGCCCGCTTGTACCATTGAGGCGAAGGTCCGAGAAAATTCTGCCAAAGGGCCTGGGGCAAGCTCTCGGTCATCTGGTGGCCCATCAGTAATTCGACCGGCGCATTCTACGTTATTCCGGGCCAGTTGCCTAAATATCCTGTCAAAGCCTTAAGCCTTGGGGGAACCCATGCGAATCTCGTGGGCACTCCGTAACCTTGCCCCCGTGGACGGGCAGACATACTATAGCCGGTCATTGCCACAGCATGCAGGAAGTCCGATGTTTCGATCTGACAACAAGCCCCCGCAATCCAGTGACGACGAAGTTCATATCGTTTTCCAATCGGGCCAGCTACTTAGCGATATGCGCTCCCAGACCGCCTGTCTCATCGCGCAGAAGGAGGTGCGACTGGGCGGCTGGAGTGAGGTGCGGCGACATTTTCTGGGTTACTGGGGCGATCAGCCCTGTTACGTGCTGGAGATCGATGCGGTGGATCAGCCGGACCCCATGCGCTACCAGAAGGGTAACCTCTATTCTATTCTGGGACGGGTTGATGAACAGTTATTCGCCCTCGCCGGAAGGGCCTCGCAGTTACTCGACTGGGAGCGCGATCATCAATTTTGTGGTCGCTGTGGCATTGCGATGAGAGTGGACACGCAGGAGCGCGCCATGCGCTGTGATCGCTGCAGAACAATCAACTACCCACGGATTGCCCCCTGCGTCATTGTACTGGTGACTCGCGGGGAAGAATTGCTGCTGGCGCGCAATGCGAACTTCCCTGTACCCATGTACAGCACGCTGGCCGGCTTTATAGAAGCAGGTGAAACTGTTGAGGAGACTCTTGTGCGAGAAGTACGCGAGGAAGTGGGCGTGGAAGTGAGCAATCTGCGCTACTTCCAGTCACAGTCCTGGCCCTTTCCGAATCAGCTCATGCTGGGTTATTTTGCTGAGCATGCTGGTGGTGAAATCGTTTGCGACGAGGTCGAAATCGCAGATGCCCAATGGTTCCACTACCGTGACTTACCTACGATCCCGCCGGCATCCTCGATCTCCGGCCAACTCATTCAGCATTACATCGAATCACTGAACTAAGCACCTTGGAGTAGCACTTTGGAATATATCTATGAATACGGGTTGTTCTTTGCCCAGGCCGCCACTTTTGTGGTCGCAGTCCTGATCTTGGTCGCAGGCCTTGCATCGATCGCGATGCGGCAGCGGGCGGATCAAAACGAAGGTCATATCGAGATCCGGGATCTCAACGATAAGTATCGGCACATTGGGGATGTGATTCACAGCGTGATTGATGAGCCTGCGTCTCTCAAAGAAAAGAAAAAAGCTGAGAAAAAGTCTGAAAAGGCAATCGCGAAGGCAGCAAAAAAACAGCGAAAAAAAGGCGAAGAACCCTCGCCTGAAGATCGACGCAAACGCCTGTATGTCATGAACTTTGATGGTGATATCAGAGCCAGTGCCGCTGAAAATCTCAGAGAAGAAATTTCGGCCGTGTTACCTCAGATTCAGGACGGGGATGAAATACTGGTAAAGGTCGAGAGTCCCGGTGGGATGGTGCACAGCTACGGGCTAGCAGCGAGCCAGCTTCAGCGCATCAAGACTGCCGAGGTGCCGTTAATCATTGCGGTGGATAAAGTAGCAGCCAGTGGCGGATACATGATGGCGTGTGTCGCAGATCGTATTATTGCGGCGCCGTTTGCTGTGCTTGGTTCTATCGGCGTGATTGCGCAGTTGCCCAACTTTCATCGCTTATTGCAGAAAAGCAATATTGATTTCGAGTTGCTTACCGCGGGTGAGTATAAGCGCACCTTGACTATGTTTGGAGAGAATACCGACAAAGGCCGCGAAAAATTTGTGGACGAGTTAGAGGAAACTCACACGTTGTTCAAGAATTTTGTCAGTGCGAATCGCCCCGCATTGGATATAGCCAAGGTCGCCACGGGTGAAACTTGGTACGGCCAGAATGCTGTCACTGAAGGCTTGATAGATGAGCTGCAAACCAGTGATGCTTTCGTGCAGGCCCGGCTGACTGATTGGGATGTTTTCGAGGTAAAATTCGTCCACAAGAAAAATTGGCAGGAAAAAATGGGCCTCGCTGCCGAGAGCGCGGTGGAAAGAGCCTTTCTCAAAATATGGCAGCGAGGGCAGGGCGGCAGGAATTACTAATCCTCAATCTATTTTTCACACTTTGCTTTGATGATGATTGCCCGGTTGATTAGTGCATTTTGATCACCGTCTGCATCTGCAAGCACCGCTGCACTCACATTTTGCTGCGGATTTGCGCAAGGATCTTCAGCCTCGGGCAGCGTTAGCCATGCCAGGGCGGCAATAATTAAGACAACAAAACTGAAGGTGGCGCCTCGCATCAGCCAGGAATTTTGCATAACAGCTCGCTCGACTTGAATTTAACGATAATTGTTCAGTATCCATGCTCGCACAGGGACGCGCTATGCGTCACCCTTGCATTCTATAGCATGCCTTAATGATCCATTTCCCGACAGGTGCGCATCCAGGATTCAACGGATTCCAGCGCGAATCGTTTTCTGGGCAGAGCGAAGTAAAATGTGCGGCGCATATTGCGGTGTGGCAGTGCCAGAGGCACAAGGTCTCCGTTGGCGAAGTTTTTCTGCAATACAATTCGGGATAGACAGCCGATCCCCAGACCCGACTCAACAGCATTCTTAATGGCTTCGTTGTGTTTGAGTTCCAGGTAGATGGAGATATCAGGCAGGAGTCTGCCCAAAGCTCGGTCAAAGGTGTGTCTGGCGCCAGAATCGGGCTCCCGCAGTATCCATTGCGCCTCTTTGATGTCTTTATTGGTCAGAGTCATTTTCCGGGCGAGTGGGTGGCCTGCAGCGCAGAACACTATTAATTCGTCCTCACGCCAGGGGATTAACTCCAGTTCCTTATGTTGTACCTCGCCTTCGATCATGCCGATGTCGACTTCAAAATTGAGCACTCTTGCCACCACATCAGGTGTGTTGGCAATGTCCAACTGAACTTTAGCCTCCGGGTATTTGGCGAGGTAGCCGGCAAGGTAGCGCGTGGCCAGGTGATTACCAATGGTGAAGCTGGCGCCGACTTTAATATGCCCCACGTCGGTATGGTCACGCAGAACTCCCTCAAATGTTTGACAATGAGCGACCAGACTTTCCGCTTCAGTACGCAATGTGTGTCCGATGGCACTCAGGGACAATTTGTTGCTTACTCGATCAAACAGGCTGACATCGTAGTTGTGCTCTAAATTCAGCAGGGCCTCGCTCGCCGCCGACTGGGACATATGCAGGCTGTGGGCGGCCTTCGATATGTTCTGGTGCTTCGCCACCGCGAGGAAAATCTCTAGCTGCCTGACCGTAAAATTCATTATGTGCCCCCGAAACCGATGCTGATGCACCGTCAGTACCGGTTTCTCCGGTAATATCATCCATAATATCCTGTTTTACTTGGACAGCATATAGCCGTACCCTTAGTCGCCTATTTCGACCACGAATGACCACGAACCCACGGAGAGCGTAAACATGGCGGAACAAAAAGCGACAAACGTACACTGGCATGAAGGTGATATTACTCGGGAGCACCGCGGCAAGCTGTTAGGCCATAAGGGCGCGACTCTCTGGTTCACTGGCCTTTCAGGCAGTGGCAAGAGCACCGTGGCGGTGGAACTGGAGGGCACGCTGAATGAGATGGGAGTGTTGTCCTATCGCTTGGACGGCGACAACGTTCGCCTGGGCGTCAACAAAAATCTGGGGTTTTCGGCTGAGGATCGCACTGAGAATATTCGTCGTATTGGCGAGGTGGCCAAACTATTTGTCGACAGTGGTGTCATCGCCCTCAGTAGTTTTATTAGTCCCTACAAGGCGGATCGGGATCAGGTGCGTGCGCTACATGAAGAAGCCGGTATGGACTTCATCGAAGTGTTTGTAGATTGTTCGCTTGAGGCCGCTGAAGAGCGTGACCCCAAAGGATTGTACAAAAAAGCCCGCGCAGGGGAGATTAAGAATTTCACCGGCATTGATGATCCCTATGAAGAGCCCTTTAAACCTGAAATCCATTTGCATTCCGACAAGCAAAGTCTGGAAGAGGAAGTGCAGGAAATACTTAGCGTGCTGCGTGACCGCGGCATAATCAGTCAATAGTCAGGAGAACACAATGATCAAGCCCCACGGCTCGGACGAGCTCAATCCTCTTTTTGTTTACGACAGTGAAAAGCGCCAGGCACTGCTGGCTGAAGCTGAAAAGCTACCCTCCTTGTTACTTAACTCAGCTGCTGCTGCCAATGCGGTGATGCTCGGAGGCGGCTATTTCAATCCGCTAACCGGCTACATGAACCTGGCAGATTCCATGAGCGTCGCCGAGAAGATGCACACCGTTGACGGCCTCTTCTTTCCGGTACCCATTGTAAACCTGACGAACGAAGCGGGCGTCGAAGCGGGCAGTCGCATCGCTTTGCGTGACCCCAATGTCGACGGTAATCCCGTACTGGCTATAATGGATGTCGATGCCGTCGAAGATGTTAGCGATGAACAAATTTCGTTCATGTCACAGAAGATATTCAGTACTGATGACGAAAAGCACCCTGGCGTTTCTACGTTTACAGCGCTCGGAAAAACGCTGCTTTCAGGCCCAATTCAGGTGTTGAGCTTTTCCTACTTTCAGGCTGATTTCCCCGATACTTTCCGCACAGCGGTGGAAATACGTAACGAAATTGCCGAACATGGCTGGGAGAAAGTTGTCGCGTTTCAGACCCGCAATCCCATGCACCGTGCGCATGAAGAACTGTGTCGCATGGCCATGGAGCAACTTAATGCTGATGGCGTGCTAATTCACATGCTGCTTGGCAAACTTAAGCCGGGTGATATTCCTGCGGATGTGCGTGACGCGTCAATTCGCAAAATGGTAGAAGTCTATTTCCCGCCTAATACGGTTATGGTGACCGGCTACGGCTTCGATATGCTTTACGCCGGGCCGCGTGAAGCGGTTCTGCATGCTGTCTTCCGTCAGAATTGCGGCTGTACCCATCTGATTGTAGGGCGCGATCATGCCGGTGTGGGAGATTACTATGGCGGTTTTGACGCCCAAACTATCTTTGACAAAGAAGTACCCAAGGGTTCGCTGGAGCTTGAGATCTTCGCTGCCGACCATACTGCCTACAGCAAGAAGCTGAACAAGGTGGTGATGATGCGTGATGTCCCTGATCACTCCAAAGAAGATTTTGTGTTGTTGTCGGGTACTGCCGTTCGTGAAATGCTTGGGAAGGGGATTGCGCCGCCGGCTGAATTCTCTCGTCCGGAAGTTGCAAAGATCCTATCGGACTACTACCAGTCCCTGGATCAATAAAACCAATTCGATGCCCGACCTATAGGGGTCGGGCATCGACCTATTCGGTGATGATATGAACTACGACCTCTTTAACGGAGATGCGGATGGCATTTGCGCATTACTACAGTTGCGTAAGGCCGAGCCGAGGGATGCCGCGCTGGTTACTGGCGTAAAGCGGGATATTAATTTACTCGGGAAGGTGGAGGTCGGCCCTGGTGACCAGATTACAGTGCTGGATGTTTCCATGGATAAGAATCGAGCTGCGCTGGATCAAGCCCTTGGCAATGGCGCATTGGTTTTTTATGTAGACCATCACTTTCCCGGTGAAATTCCCAAGCACTCGGGCCTGACGTCCATCATCAACGAGGCGGCAGAAGTCTGTACTGCGGTGCTGGTCAACGGGCACCTCAATGGCAGTCATCTTGATTGGGCTGTGACGGGCGCCTTTGGAGACAACTTAAAGCATACCGCTCACAATTTGGCAAAAAATCTGGATATTGCCGCTGAAGACCTGGCTTCTCTGGAGGCTTTGGGCACCTACATCAACTACAACGGGTACGGCCCGGCGATAGAGGACTTACACTTTGATCCCAAGGATCTTTATCTCAAATTGTACGATGCGCAGGGCCCACTGGACTTTGTGCACAACTCTCCCGATTTCGAGAAACTCAGCACCGGTTACAGAGAGGATATGGCTATGGCAGAGGCTTTACAGCCACTGCACCAGAAGGAAACCAGTGCTGTCTATTCGTTACCCGACCAGGCTTGGGCGCGACGTGTGAGTGGTGTCTACAGCAATGATCTGGCGACCGCAAATCCTGGCAGGGCTCACGCAGTGCTGACGCTGAAGGACAATGGAAACTATCTGATCAGCGTGCGCGCTCCGATGAAAAACAAGCAGGGCGCGGCTGAGCTGTGTATGCAGTTTCCAACCGGTGGTGGTAGAGCGGGGGCGGCGGGAATCAATGACCTGCCTCAGGACAGCCTGCAGGCCTTTGTGGATGCCTTCGAACAGGCCTATGCCAGCTGAATCACTTCTGTCCTCGATTGTACGCTGTGATTTTTGCAGCCATTTTGAAAACTGCAGGAACCTCTGGGACTTATTCTGAATCAGCTATATCCATGCTCTGGCGCGCGCGACTAGGCGAGACTCCAAAGTGCCTTCTGAACATACGGGTAAAGTGACTGTGATCAGCGAAACCCGTTTCTAGCGCAATTCTACCGATGGGCTTTCTGGTTTCCAGTAACATCTGTCGAGCAGTATCAAGACGCACTTCACTGATGTATTGGTGTGGCGTTTTTTTCAGATGCTTTTTAAACCGTCGTTCCAGCGCGCTGACCGAAATGTTGCAGGCGTCCGCCAGAGATTCAACTGAGATGTTGTCGCCGAAGTGTCGGCTGATATAGTCAACAGGCGCGCGCAGTTCACGAAAGGGAATCGCGGTGCGTTCGGTTTTGTTCAGATGGCGGCTAATACCAAATGTCCCAATAATAGTGTCGCGTAAATTATAGATCGGCCACTTGGATGTCAGAAACCAATCGCCGGATTCATTTTCGCCTAGAATGAGTTCCAGCCGGTCATTGACTACTGCTCCCAGCAACACCTGTGCGTCGTCGCTGCAGTATTTTTCTGCCAGGGATGCCGGCGCAATATCGTAGTCGCACTTGCCTGCCAATTCTTGCAGGTCACTGAATCCAAAACGCTCAAAGAACAGGCGATTGCCGTATACGAAACGTCCCTGCGTATCCTTGATCCAGGCGTGGGTATCGGGGAGGAGGTCGAGCATGGCGAATTTTTGTTCTGCTCCTGCCAGTGAGCTGTACTTCAATGTTGTCATTTAGTAGCGTCAGCGCCGAATATGTTCTAATTATAAAGGAATATATTCAAGACATCCTCGGCTATTCAGTGGAATATCGGGCGTCTACACCATCACAAGGCAATCCGGCTCTCCGCCGGGCCGATGAAAAAGAACTGCAACACGACAATAAATCAGATGCGGTTCGCGCATGAACGAGACAGAGGGTCACCATTACTATGTTCCTGGGAATTGACGTAGGAACACAAAGCGTTAAAGCACTGATCTACGATCCGGATTCACGCCGTGTCGTAGAGGTTGTCAGCGCGCCCCTGAATCTGATCAGCAAAGCCGACGGAACCCGCGAACAGTTGGCGCAATGGTGGCTGGAGGCACTGGGGCAATGTCTGTTGGGTTTGAGCAATACACACAAGTCAGGAATTGAGGCTGTCGGCGTCTCTGGTCAGCAGCACGGGTTTGTTCCCCTGGGTGCTGAGGGTCAGGTTCTTGCGCCGGTGAAACTGTGGTGCGATACAGCAACCCTGGCCGAGTGTGAACAGATAACAGCAAACTTTGGCGGACGCGAGCGCTGTATCAGAGAAGTAGGCAACCCAATTCTACCCGGCTACACCGCGCCTAAAGTGCGCTGGCTCAAAAATCATCGGCCCGACGAGTACGCTCAACTGGCAACCATCCTCCTGCCCCACGATTACGTTAATTACTACCTCACTGGAGAGCGCACAATGGAGTGCGGAGATGCCTCCGGCACCGGTATGCTGGATGTACGACAGCGCCAATGGCACGCTGAAATGCTCCGCGCAATCGATGCGGATCGGGACCTGAGCAGCACACTGCCATCCTTGGCTCAGCCAGATACTGCCATCGGCCAATTGCGAGCAGACGTGGCCCTTGAGCTGGGACTACCCAAAGGCATTCCCGTCGCCTGCGGCGGTGGTGATAATATGATGGCGGCTATTGGGACCGGAAATGTAGACGCCGGCCGCATGACTGTGAGCCTGGGTACGTCCGGTACGCTGTTTGCAAGTACTGCTGAGCCCATCGTCGATCCACAGGGTGATCTTGCTGCGTTTTGCTCTTCCACAGGCGGTTGGCTGCCGCTGCTATGTACTATGAACTGTACGGTATCGACCGAACTGACACGGCAGCTTTTTCAGGTTGGTCTAGAGGCGTTCGAGCAGTGTGTTGACGAAGTGCCACCAGGGTCAAACGGTGTTATGACACTGCCCTTTTTTAATGGGGAACGCTCCCCCAACCTTCCTCAAGGCAAAGCCTGCCTATTAGGGCTGGACGATACTAACTATACGCAGAACAATTTGTTGCGCTCCGCGATGGAGGCAGCCACTTACGGATTGCGTACTGGTCTAGAGGCCTTTCGTCAGCAAGGTTGCGGCATCGATAAGCTTCGGGTCACTGGTGGTGGAGCGAGAAGCGGTGCATGGCGGCAGATACTTGCTGATGTATTCGACTTGCCTGTCGAGGTGCAGACGATTGACGAGGGTGCTGCCCTGGGTGCGGCATTGCAAGCGATGTGGCTTGTCCAGCGTCGGCGTGGTGGGGCCGACTCATTGCAGGCCCTGCTGGATGATCACCTGGAGCTCGACCCTATACGCGCCCGTGTGCCGAAAAAAGAAAGCGTGCAAGCCTATGATCAACACTACCGGAATTACCTCAGACACGTTGAGGTTGTAACGCCGCTCTATGCTTGATGACAGCGAAGGAATGACAACATGACAAAACAGGTTTTCACTGGCGATCGTGAATATTTTCCGGGGATCGGGAAGATCCCCTACGAGGGCCGAGAGTCAGATAATCCATTGGCTTTCAAATTCTACGAGGCCAATCGACTGGTGGGCGATAAGACGATGGAGCAACATCTCCGTTTCGCGGCCTGTTACTGGCATACATTCTGCGGTAAGGGTGGTGATCCCTTTGGGGAGGACTCGCGGATACTTCCCTGGGATGAACCTGGCGAGGCAATGGCGGCAGCACGGGCTCGTATGGACGCAGCTTTTGAGTTCTTTACCAAACTGGGGGTTCCTTACTACTGCTTTCACGACAGGGATATGGCACCTGAGGGGGTGTCGGTTTCAGACTCTGAGCGTAAGCTGGTAACAATGGTAGAGCTGGCCAGCGAGCGCCAGAAAGAAACGGGTATGAAATTGCTGTGGGGCACTGCCAACCTCTTTGGGCATCCGCGCTACATAAATGGCGCCGCCACTAACCCCGACTTTGCCGCAGTCACGCACGCTGCCGCGCAGGTGAAAGCCGCTCTGGATGCCACTGTGGCATTGGGCGGAGAAAATTACGTGTTTTGGGGTGGTCGGGAGGGCTATGCAAGTTTACTCAATACGGACACTCGACGTGAATTGGATCATCTGGCCCACTTTCTGGAGCTGTCACGAGACTACGGGCGTAGCATTGGGTTTACCGGCACTTACCTTATAGAACCCAAGCCCATGGAGCCGAGTAAACACCAGTACGATTTTGATGCGCAGACGGTGATCGGCTTCTTGCGCCACTATGGTTTAGACGGCGATTTCAAACTAAATATTGAAGCCAACCACG
>TARA_R110002072_G_scaffold287464_4_pt1 | contig 46722 bp, 38 predicted proteins | sample TARA_R110002072 | Tara Oceans TARA_R110002072 (sample SAMEA4397118) | marine metagenome | biome: Polar Biome; feature: [SRF] surface water layer (ENVO:00010504); material: water (ENVO:00002006), including particulate matter (ENVO:01000060) such as... | depth 5 m | reverse complement strand
AACAGTATTTCCATCATCATATAGTAGTCTTCCATTTTCTGATATTGAATACAAATCATTGCTTTTTGGCTCGTATTGTCCGGCTTCTTTTATTCTTCCTAAATCATCATAAAGGGTATAGCTGTAAAGTTCTTTTTCATTATTGTCGCTATTGTACTCCACCATAGATAATTCAGCTATTTTGTTTTTATGATTTAATAATCCAAACTCTGCAAACATAGGGAGGGAAGGGTTGCTTTCAACAAGCGATTGAATCAATTCTCCATTTCTATAAAAATTAATAGAACCATTATTGCGCTCTACAACAAGTAAATCTCCCGGATTAAAAGTGTTTGTAACTCCATTTTGCAACCCAACAATTGTACCTTGATTATAAACGGTCAATTTATTTGTGCCATTATCGTCATAGGTTAGTATGCCATAGTGAATTCTGTCTCTAACATTTGCAGAAGTTGGAGAAGGTATAGGATAACTTAATCCTAAAATAACATCTTTATTGTCATCTACTTCCTCACTTACAAGTACTCTGGAAACAAAACCATCCCCTTCCAATGTATTAACAGTTTTACCGCCGGCATTGCCCCAACCGGTATTTATTTTACCAATTGTACCATCGGTATCTAAAAATACATTTGCTTCAAATACATAATTTAAGTCTGTTATAACTGTTTGATAATAAATATTTTGATTTGCATTTTGAGAGGCAATAATTCTTCCCAAATCATCATAAGCAAATTTTGTTTGACCACCATCTGGGGTATTTTGCCAGACCAATTGGTTTAATGAGTTGTATTTATATAAAGTTTTAAAACTATGACTGGGTTTTAGATTTGGAATTTCATTGGGCTGGCCATCTACGCGGTGCTGGTTGATTTGATTGTTAAGATTAGTATCTGTGATATCCAATCTTGACACACCCTCAGGAGCCACTGTTTGAATCAGGTTGCCTGCTTGATCATAATAATACAAGGTGTATTGATATTCCTTATCAAAATAAGTCATATCCAAATTTTCAATTACTTCACCCATCGCTTTAGTGATATAATCACGCTTGAATGTTTCAACCCGGTTGTTGAGATAGTTATTAATGGCGTCTTGTTCATAGGTCTCAGATATAATAAGCTCCAATTGTTGACAAGGCCCTTCAGGGTCATCAATCACGTAAGGTCCAGTGGGCATGAAAGCAGGGGGGCAAACATCGTTGTTCACCATATAATCATTATTTACAAAGTCATTCCATAATATATAACCATTGGTCTGTACTTCAGAAGCATAAGCAATTATTACATCGTTGATTCCCGCATAACCATAGTTCAAGCCAGTATCCCCAAACTCTGCTATGGAAAGAAAGAAGTCACTGTCAGTACTTGTTACACTCATTGTGGAGAGGTAATCAAAATAAGAGTCAACAAGATAGGCATAATTAAAGGCACAGAAGTTTTCCAAAACACTGAACGCCTCTGGCATGGAATAATCTGTCACGATAGCTTCAATACCTGTAACCGGATCTGTAAACTGCTCATGTTTTTCTGTACAGCTTACAGGGGCTACGGTTTGGGGGATGCATTCTTCGCAAGGTTGGTTTGAGGAGGAACTTCCACCACCCGCTAAAAGCTCATCGTATGCATCTAATAAAAAGTTTGAAAGTATAATTCTAAAATTAATATTATCATCAAGTAATGTATGATCATATGCAATAAAATCTGAATTGAAAACACCTAAACTTGGAGAATACTCACCGGGTATAGTATTACCTAATAATAAATCAACATACTGATAAGGGGAAATACCTCCTGAAACCCCAATTGTTTTAAGAATGTTATTATCCCCATTCTCATTTATTATTATAAAAAAAACTTTATTTACTTTTTGGGAACTTAATAAATTGTTATAAGAGTCAATTGTTTGTGATAAGTTAGTGACATTATCAACCATAAGAAAATAAAAAAGGACATCTATTGGCGCTGTAATAAATGTATTGTTGATTATTCCATTATTTATTTTAAAAACTTTATTAGAATGTCGCTCATCCTGAATTTGTAATTTACTTACCTGACCACCAGTTACTGGATTAACTGAAATTACCTCATTTGAAGCAGTAAGAGAAATGCCAAAAAAAGTATTTTCATTACTCTGTCTCATTCTAAATCTTACACCAGTCATTACGTCATCAACTGAAGTTAAATAGAGCTCATCTGAGATGGTTGCCTCAACAAAATCAGCTATACCCCATCCTATATTTAATCGTTTATTATTATTTAATTTTGCATTTGGATTATTAGGTTCACTTGGATTTTCATTTGCCGCCATAAACCCAAAGCCTATATGATTTATACCATCATCAACAGTACCACAACAGGAGTAATCAAGACCTGGAGTGAAATTTGCCTCTAAATGTGTCAATTCACCCTCATCATTAGTATAATATATTTTTATAAAATCGTTTGAACCTGGTGAGTCAATATAATGAATACTTTCAAAATTTGAAATAGTTAAATCATTTAACAGGCCATCTAACACATTTAAATTCACGGGATTTGTTACATTATTAATACTGTAAAGGGGTGTGCCATCATAAGACCATACAGCAGTAGTGGTTAGGGGATCATCCTCAAGAAATTCAGGAATAAAACTTTCTGTGTATTCAGATAAAAGACTTAAAGAATAACTAGATGCGTGAAGCTGTTCTAATTCTTTTAACTTATTGATTAATATAATGTAATCTCTATAAAACTTCGCCCTTCTGGTACACCCATAAGGACTATCAGGATCTGTTATCTGATCATCCAGTACCTGGCCATCACTATCTGGGTCTGTACCACATTCTCCAATGGCAGCTTTAACCACACCACTAAAAATAATTTCTTCAAAGTTGCCATTGTTGAAAACCTGCCCTTTGAACTGGAAAGCAAAAACATCATTTTCAGGGTCATTATCTGGAGAAGAAGCATCATAATAGGTTTGTGAAACAGTAGAAATCCTCCAACCACTCGTCCCGGTAAAGTCATAATTATTCCAACTCAGGGTAGGACTTTGAATAATAACCTGGTCACTCACCGTATTTGTGCCGTTGGTATTAATGGTGAGTGTGTTTCCACCTCCTCCTGTAATTGTTCCTGTTTGGGTCAACGTTGTGTTATCTGGTATCTGTCCCCCAAAGGCCTCAAAAAGGTCGGCGGTTAAATATTGACCTGTATAGACTTGATTTCGATCGGGGTCTGCCAGTTCAGAAAAATAGCCGTTTAAATAAATCTCAAAATCAAAAATCAAAGGGCATTTTCCGGTTTGTAACCAAATGATATAATCATTGTCCCCCTCCATATTGCCAATGGCATCTCCTGGGTCTATCCCAGAGTCATATAACTCATCAGCAGGCACAAACCGCTTTTGTTTATCCTCATACAATGAAGCATTTTGATGGTCACAAAATTGAGTTAAGGCAGTATTGTTATTTATATAACTGCTAATATCCTGCAAATTATATGCTGCTAAAACTGTCGTTATGGAAGTGCTATCGTCCCCACCTATACAACCATTGTAGCAACCTTGTTCTTTTGCATAAATATTGAGAAACACATATTTTATTTTTTCCTTTAAACTAATGTAATTGGTCTTATAGTTGTCCCAAAGTTTATTTTTTTGAAATTCATTTAAATTGTTTATTGCAGCTCCATCAATAGTGGTAGGGATTGTACAATTATTTAAGCCGGTACAGACTGTAAGCGCATAGGCATATTTTATTAAGTTGAGCGGTTGAGAATCATTTTCAAAGTCTTCATATTGGTTATTAAGCGCTTCAAGCATAACATCCCGTCTAAAGCCAAATAAGTTGGTGTTTTCAAATCCTGTAAGCTCTGATTCGAAATAAGGGTCTAAATTAAAGACAGAAAGGTTGTTTTGGGGATCAAAAATGTTATGAGTGATTGTTGCGTCTTCAAAAGAATTCACTGATAGTATAAAATTGTCAAATTCATCTGAACTCAACATATCCCCATTGATACTAGCTTCCTTTTGTGTACACATAGCTTCACTATAGTCTAGGTAACAACGCTCCGGATGATACTGTATTAGTGATTGTGCCCAGTTTGGATCCCAAGCATTAAAAAAATCTGCAACAAATTCCAGATTTCCAGGAACAGTCCATAAAAATGTTGAACCATCTGGCTCTTGACCTTCAAATATTTGATTATTATCCACTACTGATGGTGATGGTATATAATTACCTTCACTATTAATTATCATTGAAATAGTAATTATTGATTGGTTACCAAAAGCATCTTGATAGGGTGGGTCTGGGAATCTCCAATTATTGTTTATCGTTGAATTGTTAAAAATAATCCCATTATCTTCATTAAAAACGCTCAAGGGGTCAGTAACCACTGTTTGATCTTCTTCCAAAACTGCCCCATATTGTCCCATAGGGCTTACATCTTGTAAAAGCATTAGGTTACTTATAAAACAAGAAGTTGTATTCGTTTCTGAACAATAAATATCAATACAAGCTTCAACCAATAACTCCCATTCCCTTATAAAGCGTTGAATCATTAAGTCTAATTCTCCTCCAGAGGAATTATCAATATTGGCTTCACCGTTTATATCGGTGGGCAAATCAATATATGAAATATCATCTACATCTTCTATTGGGGAGTTATCTATTAGAAATGTATCATTATTATAAAAAAGGATTAAAGCATCAATTATATAATCATCTCTCGTTCCAAAGTGTGTCTCACACTCCAAACAATCTATCGGTTCACAAAACATGAACGACGTGTCCGGATTAAATTGACCTAATGAATAGCAGTTCCCGTTTGGGTCTGAAAGGTTGAAAAGATAATCTGCCGCATAATCTTCCAATGCCTGTGCGTTTACTGTAAGTTCTTTTAAGTAACTATAAGTGCCAATGGGTAAAGAGCCGGAATCATAAGAGTCTTCAAAAGGTAATGATTGATTTTGGTCAAAATTGGAAATGAGGGGAGTTGCACAATCATCAGTAAGTGATGATTTAACATCATAGATAAACGGGTACCCTTCCTCGCATATTTCAAAGGAATCATTGTGTAATGCTGAATAGTTAAATTCAAGGTTTGTAGATTCTGAAGATACAGCAACATGCCTGACAACCCTTAAACCATCGTTATTAACCCCAAAATTACCTGTGCTAAATCTTTCATTATTATCCTGCTCTGTATCAAAATCGTTTGGATTTAACTTATTTAAAAGATCTGTGGTTACAAATTGGTGGATGCCTGTTGCATTGTCTTCATCATCTAAGCCAATTAAATTATCAGGAGAATTGCCTGATAAAGCTGTGGCAATTGTGCGTCCTTGAGGGTCTATATAGCTGATGCTTACTTGGCCGTTAGGGTCAACGACCATATTTTTTTTATAATGTTGTACATTTCCAACACGGTATCCAAACAGTCGATTGAGTTCTTCTTGGGTGGGTACCGTATAGTAATACTTCATCTCCTGATTTGAGCCTATTTGATGTGTAGGCCCCACACCACCTTTTTTTCTAATTCTACCTGTATTGTCTGGGGTGTATTGAATTTGCGAAAAGGGAAAATTTTGAGCATCGGGTACAAAATCCTGAAAAGTGTTTGTAGATTCATTTTTTATGCCATAATATTTTGATGATCCTGAAGCGATTGACATTCCTTCTGCATCTGCATCACAGTCTTCTTCACCCCCCCAATCAAAATCAAAATGAGTGTAAATATTATCTGATAAGTTTAAATTAAACTCAGGATAAAATTTTATGGCATTCTCATCATAAACAGGCACCGGTAATACTTCAATGGCAGGCCTTCCTTGATTGTCATAAATCACCTCTCCAACAATTGCATTTTCATCACTGTTTATTTTGGTGACTGTTTGCCTGTTTCTCAAGGTGCCGTCAAAATAGCTCACTACCTCTTTCTTTTTCCCATCTTCTGCAAAAGAGGATTGAAACTGCCAATTCATTTTAGATTCGTGAGGTGTTATTTCTTCTTTGTCTGGCCAATCAGAAACCAATGTTTCGCTAGCGTTGCCACTTGACCAATTAGTATAAAAGTTTTGGGATGTATTGCTTAGGTTTCGTGCAACTGCTCTAACCCTATATATATAAAACCCTGAATCATATATAAGCGGCACTTTAAAACTTGTAAGTTTTGTTGAAATACGGGTATTGTTCAATTCAAAATCCCTTGTTGAAAGCAATATTTGATTGGCAGGAAGAAAAGTTCCCAGAGAAGTTGTATAATTATCAACCCAGGTATATTCCAATTCATATTCAATTGCACCAGGTTTAGGGTTCCAGCTAATTTCTATTTCTTTTAATGCACTATTATTACCACTATCGGTAGTAGTAGTTAAAGAATGAGTGAGACCGGAAGGAGCATTTTCATCCATATCAAAATATCGCTCCACCATAAACCATCCAGATAATGTGACATTTTGAGGAGTTACTGTTGTACTGGTACTTCCATTTACATAATTTGTTAAAAATGAATTTACTTTTATATGAGCACCGTGACTATTTTCAATTAAATGACCTCTTAAATCCACAAAATTTCCACCGGTACTGTATGGATTGTTTTCAATTTCAAGTGATATGTCAAAAGGAGATAAAAGACTACCGGATGCATCTATGGGCGTAATATTGAGGCTTATGGTGTATTCTATGTGTTCAAATGGAGGAATATCAGTATCAAATTGAACACTCACGAATACTTTGGGGTTTAAAGAAAGGCATGAAGTACAATTGATATCAGGATCTGTGATTTCAAGTATGTTATTTGAATTACCTGAAGCACTTTCTATAGCCCCGCTATTGGCTGTTAGAACCGGATATTCTATAAATTGTGAATATGAGGTATTATTAATCAGTAAAAGAAGTGCAATCGTTAAAACTGAAAAATAGGTGCTTAAATCGTGGTTCTTTCTGTACATAGCTTATTGGCTTAAATTATACAACTTATAAGAATCAAACTTTTGAGAAAGTTTGAGAGTTTTTGAATTTGAAATGTAATTTGACAACGATAATAAACTACCCGGATAATTTTTATTGGAAGGGGTTAACGTAATTATCATTTTTGCTTCATTAATTGGTTTTTCAAAGTTATATGTCCAGGGGAATTTTTGATTTTCCTTGAAGTACAACTCCTGTCTATTGATTTCAAAGGTTTTGCTATTTATAAGCAAAACCATTTTGGTATAAGGAATACTCAATTCTTCTTTAAATGACAAATCAAAAACAATTTCATTTTTATTTGAGGTTGCAACAATGCTTTCAAAATGGGCAATCATAGAAGACAATTCTATGGGTAAAAAAGAATTTTTACCTTCAGATTTTGAATAAATTACAGCTTTCTCTGCATGGTCAAGCTTTAAAAAGACATCTTGGATATATACAAAATCTGTTGTTCCTATTTTAGAAAAGTAATTTGTATTGTTCTTGAATATAAATCCTTCAAGGGTTTCCAAAGGTTGTGAAGCGTTTTGAGTTTCAAAATACTCATATTTTGTTTCTATGCTATATGACTGGGTATTTTTATAAAACGCTTCTGTTTTGACTAAAACTTCCTTAAAAAATTGATTGTCTTGGGAAAAGACATTTTTTCCCATCAAGATGCTAAAAAAAAGTAAAGGTAGAATATGACTATGGCCTTTCATTATTGATTTTTAATTATTAATTTTTGAGCTGCTTGACCTCGTTTCTTGTATGGTATAAATCCCTTTTTCTGTTTCTTTTTTAACCCTTACAAGCCCCCCCTCATTGTCATATTCATAAAAGGTTGCAAAGTTGTTTTCATCTAACTCGGCCATAAGTCGCAAGTTAACAGGGTCATAAACAAATGACTTCATATTGCTGTTAAATGGAAAGAACCTGATGTCATCAAAAAACGATGTGCCATTTTCTTTTGAAATCAATTTAATATTGAGCGATGAGGAATTTTCATGCATTGTGAACTCTCCTATGATTCGTTGCCAGCCATCAATGATGTTTCCTGATGCGTAAAAATCATTGATAGTTTCTGAAGCATCATGTGTGTTCACGATTTTAATATACCCATCATAAGAAGTTACTTGAGTCGATATATCATCTTTCACCCAAGCACTTACTACATACTTTTCACCGGGGATGGGTTTAAATGAATTATCGACACAATCAGGTGATGATGTTTGGGCGATTAACCTAACACTAAATAAAAAAAGAAAAGGTAAAATATAATTTTTCATAATATTAAATTAATTAATAGTTAAATCAACTTCTCTGGGGCAACATGTCTCACCACCTGCATGCCATAGAGCGAATTTAGCACTATCTGGTATTACAAAACATTCAACTCCACCAACTGGAGGAGTATGACATACAACAGAATATAAGATACGTAAATCTCCTCCAGGGTCTGGAATACCCCACTCAACCTCAGTACTGTAATTAGGATGATCATCTATTAAAAGCCCACAATTATTATTTTCATCTAATAATAAGTCCATATCTACAGAGCCTACAATTTCTATTACTGCTTCGAAAGTGGAAGTGGTTTGATTCATTACAGCTGTAATTACTGTAAAGTCTAAATTTTGACAAGGCGGTGGCGGGTCGTCTCCACAAGCAGGGTCTTCATATTCAGGAGCAACATAGCTGCAATCTTCAAAATTTATTTCTAATGATGCCTGCCCTGTGACTACTATGCTCGTTCTTCCTGTATGAGAAGTTTCTGTTGTTAGGGCAACACTAGAGTTATTTGGCGCAAAAAAACCAAAATGTGGGTCATTGACTCCATCTTGATTTAGAAAATAGAAATCTTCAAATCCGTCAAACCCAATTTCATTATATTGGCTATTTGAAGCAACAGCAACAGGTAAAGAGTAGTTATAACCATATTGAGCTGTTGAATAGCGGTTGAGGGCATCTTTGTTTTCAATCTCAGGTCCATAGGGACTGTATTGGCTCACTTGACTAGCAAAAGTCCAGTTTTCTTCAGTTATTTTCCATTTATTTTGTTGCGTTTCATCAATATGGTAAAATGGATGAAATTTATTGAAGAAGCCTTCATACCTAGGAGAGGCTTCTCCAGTTATATTTGATGCCCTACCGGTTAAATAAGCATACGATTTTTTTGCTCTCCACAATCCCCTCACATTATATAAATAAGGATTGAAACCATAACTGTAAGGATCAATTTCTGTACTTTGATGTATAGTTTCACCGTAGAAAATATCATCAAAGCTTCCAATCAAATGATGGGGAAATTTTGGCAAGTTATTTTCCCATTGTAAAGCCCAGGCTTCTGAATATGCAACGGCACTTGAATTAACAATTTTTGGGTTAGTTTGACTGCTCTCAGAAAAGATAAAAGTATCTGCATCGATATTGTCTAAAGTTTCATCACCGTTTAAGTTTATGGGGTTTAACATACTTGTCACAGATGCCATGGAGGACGGTTGCATATTCCTGAACCCGGATCTTGTAATATTAAAGTCCAAATCTATTTCTTCACATAAGTGGTTAATAATGTAACCATCACGTTTCATTAAAACTAAATTATCGTCTTCAACTTTAACTACCCAAAGTTTGTAAAAATCTTGCCCTTCATTCACATTCAATTCATCGCCCGGGAAAAATACTTCTCTTAAATTTTGTCCTGAGTGTTGTCCTGATAGATTAAAGCTATGTTGATCTTCATTTTTTAGCAGTTGCCCTTTTACCCCTATATTAGTTGTTGCCATATCCATTCCTTTATAATACCAATGTGATGGATAGTTAAAACTATAATAGTAATCATCATACTCATTTATGGTTTCTGTAAGTAAGACATTACCGGTGTGGGCATCCCATGCAAGGTTTTTAGTAGAAACCTTTGAGCCTAAATCATAGGCAATTGTTTCTTTCAAAATAGCCGTTCTATGAATTACCTTTGTGGTAGATGCCGTTCTTAATTTTGTTTCATGGTAAGCATAAGTTGGAATAGGCAATGGAACAACCACAGGAACAATAAAAATAACAAACCCGGCTATATTAAATTCAAAGCCCAAAGTTGTGGATTCTGAGTAATTTTCCCTAAAGTCATTATAAAGATCATAGATTAGCCCAACCTCTGTTTCATCATTTACAGTACCATCCTTATCTATAGTAGTAACAGTACTGCTTATTTTATCATCCTCTGTTGTATTATAAATATAATCTACACCTGAGATATAGGTATCTTGGCCTTCTGGATAAACCCGCTGAGATTTTATTCTGCCATTTATATCATTAGTTTCAACTACAAAGCCTTGAGAAAATGCCAAATGATTTCTCACATTTAAATTCAAGATGTTGTTTAATGGTGATGGTGGTGAATATAGAGGGGTAATGTCAGTATAATCTGTTAAAGTGGGAAAATCTTTAGTTGTATAAAACTCTGTCACTACTTTACCTGTGGCATTTTGTTTAACAATATTATCACCATCAACCCTATCTAGATTTTTTACTGTCACCCTGCCATAAGTAACAGTAGCTGCCGGGAAAAAGGATTCGCCAAATGGTTTTTCAGAATAATTTGACTCTTTTGGCGCAACTAGTCTGTCCTTTGCATTACCTGCATTATCATAGAAGGGTTCAACAAAGGGATTTTCAGCACTGCCGTTAGGCTCATAAGCTGCAACACCACTTGAAGTGCCATCATCTAAATCATAATTATATTCTTGACCGTAAAATTGTTTATACAAAGAATTTTCAATATTATTTGTCATAACATTCCATTGGTCGTGCAATTGAAGTGTTTTAACCCGTGCACCCCCTCCAAATTTCCTTCCTGTAGGATTTTCCAATCTAACCCAGGATTTATCAAGAATGAGGTTTCTTGCAATTTGCTTTTCTTGCAATTTACCGTTTGGTCCACTAAAAATTTCAAAAACCGCACCTAAACTTGAAACTAAATCCTCTACAATAGAAATAAAGCTAGTGTTAGTTGCATTGCCCCCTAATGAATATACAACTCTGTTTAAATGGGTTCTTCCAAAATACCATCCGGCTTTTGCAATAGGATTAACTTGATCATTTGAATTGATAAAACCTCCTTCTTTTTCAAGCATTTTCATAGGGATGGTCACATAGGTTCCATTTGCATTTGTTGCTATAGTAAAATCATTTCCCGTTATTACATTATCACTGCCAGGGTCTATTTCAAAGTAACCGGAAACATAGTCATATTGAGTTGTGGTATTTTTGAACATGTTTAATAGTGCCCTGAAATAAATAGGTTTATAGGCATTTTCTTTTAAATAGTCATTTAAAAAGTCTTGCCCTGAATAAGGGCTTAATACTTCATCACTTATTTTAACATGTATGTAATTTGTATGATCATTTCCATTATATAAAGTATTACTTGAAGCTGCGGGATTTGATCCATCTGTACTGAAGCCATGAATTTTAAACATCTGCATGGCTTTTTTGTTCTGCACAAATTGATGATCATCAGCTTCTGTTTCAATTTCCAATTTACCCCCTGAGGGTAAGTCAATAGATGTTAACATCCAAGCACTTGCATTCATGTCAGCACTTTCTTTATTTTGCTCCACAAATGGAAACTCTGAAGTTGATAAGGGTTGTGAAATTCCACAACCTTGAGCTAGATTCTCTTTATAATTCCCCCAAATATCGTGGCCTTTAAGATTATATGAAGGATTGAAACCATCATAATTAAACTTATAAGGAGTAAACATTCCCATATTAGAACCTCTATATGTAAAATAAAGTTTTTTAAGTGTTAACTTGCCAAATTGATTAGCAAGTTCGTTTTCAGTCAATACCGTACTGAGGTTGTTGTTTGGTATCCCTAAACAAAGCCCATAATCATAGATAAAATGCGCGGTTTTAATTGCACTTTTACTTAATAAGGTTTCATTAATAGCGTCAATATTTCCACCGTTTTCAGAAAGGAGTTGATTGTATTCTGCCAATGTAAAAAGGAAAATCTTATTGATTTTTTTCATTTGAGCATTACCAGATGATGATTTTGCATCTTTTCTATCTGATAATTTAAAATAAGCAACATGAGTTTTTGTTTGGATTGTCTTTAGATATCTTAGTTCTTTAGTTCCCTTGATGATACTTGCTTTTTGGTCATTATTTAAGGATTTTAAACCTTCATTATAACTGGCTTTACCTTCCTCAAAAGGAATTCGCCAATTATAATTTTCTACATAATGGCTTTGATCTCCCAATTTTCCATAATTAAAAAGTGTAAAAGAACCCAAGTCATCAATACTAGGTCCATCTCCGCTTATATCCTCATAATCATTTGATAAAATTGAACTTAATAAAAAGGTATGCGCATAAGCAGGTGTTTTTATAATGTTTTTGTACCGATCGCTATTATTACCAGCGTTGACAGTGCCGTTATTTTGAATTAAACCGGTTGCACAATTTGCATCTGAGGTCCCGGAAACGTCCACTGTTATTGCTTCTTTTGTTAAATTGTAAGCCGTTTCACCATAAACATACGTTGACCCATCAGGTTTTAATATTTTAATCCCGGCAGTGTGATGCTCAATGTCTCTGCTGGTTACAAACGGATCATTGCTTGCTTCACCGGATGTAACTTTATAAATAGCGGTATTTCGCTTATTTCTATCATCTCTTTTAATTTTAGAAGAAATAGGAACAGTCGTCTGAATTGGCAGACCATCAATATCATAATCTTTAACAACAAAATTTGGCAATAGTGTATGTGACCAATTGTTTCCTCCAATACCAATTTTAATTGGTTTACTATCTTTTATTTTATCATAATACAATGAAGGTTCGCTGTCCACATTCATTTCACCTACCATGCTAAAGTATACCGGTTCATATTTTAAGGAATTAGTATCAGTATTACTCTCTCCAAAATGATTGATTGTATAATTTTGATCAAACCAACCACCAGTATAACTATAAGAAGGGGAAATTTTAATATCTGCTCCCGTATGAACATTCCATCCTAAACCAAATTCAATACCAGCACTAGCACCATCACCATAATCTGATACTTTGTTGTCAACAAGATAACTTACTTGCCCTCTATGAGGCCTAAACATTCCTGAAATTCCTTGACCTTGTAAGGAATATATGTCATAGGTATGATTTGCAATAGGCAAAACCGTGGTGTTTTTATTAAAGCTTCTGTCATTTTCACGGTTAAAATCCAAAATGCTGTTTCCCTTATTAGCAAATTCAGAATAGTCATAACCAAATGCAGGTACCGTTTTATTTTTCTCTTCACTTCTTATTTTCTGGTAGGAGCCATATCCCATGATATGTCCTTGTCCTTCAATACCTAAAACTTCAGTTCCAATAGCTGCATTGAAAGAAAAATTTCCACTTACTGTACCTGCTCTTTTGAAAGGGGTGTATAAATTGTTATTATTCAAGGAAATTACACCGCTGGCTCCCCCTAAAGATTTTTTACCAGTTGGTATTTGAAATAAAGGAGAATTTAAAATTCTTAATGACATATATTTAGTTTGTGAAGCCGAAGCAGACATACTTAGACTTCCTAATCCTTTTCTTGAGCTTAAACTAAGCCCAACTCCGCCAGTAATAGAAGTGATTTGTTCCTTTTCTTTATCATCAATATTAGCGGTAAAACTCACACTTGGTGATACAGTAGCTCCGTCAGCAGTTGAACTTGAAATGTTCATACCCACTTGTACATTATCATGAATTCCAAAGGACACCCCATATGATGGATGAAAAGTGATGCCTTGATAATTATTATATTGAACACCTAAACCTAAATTCAGACCAATTTCACCGGGAAAACCAAAAACGGAACCCTGTATTCCAAAATTGGATCCTACTGTTATATTATCTTTCATATCGTTTTCATACACCATCCCATCCCCTTTAAAATCATCGGGGATACCCCTAACATCTCTATTTATCTGACCAACATTCAAATTCCAGCCCAATCCCACCCAAGAAGCTTCCTGATCCATTCCAATTCCTGAATCGTAAGCCAAATTCAATGGGTAGCCCCCCACATCCATTATTGGGATGTTGTAATTAAAATCACCCGAGGAAAGGTTAACCATATCTGAGGTTCCGATGGGGGTAAACGAATTAAACTCCGGTTGGGAAGGTCCACTGGTCAATGCATAAGTAGCCGTTGGCTCCACAACTGTAGTAATCAACAATACTGATAAAAAACTTGCTATAAATTTTGAAGAACGGCTGGTCTTGATTCTGTGTATCATAAGTAACGAGCTTTATGTTTTAAAGGGAGTTTCATTAAATTTAAATTTAAATATCCCTTGTTGGAATAATCTATCTTGATAAATAAGTTGAATGTTTTCTGAGGGAGCAATACCTTCAAAGTAAAGGAGAATACGGTTAAAAGGACTGACTTTGAAATGGCGCTCAAAATGAACACCTGAACAAGGGATGGTATCATTTGATTCAGTTACTACAAGAAAGTCATTCTTTATAATTGATGCCATATAGTTGACCGATTTGTCATAGTCCAAACCTGTGAATTCTGAATCAAGTAAATCTTTACTTTGGATTTGTTCAAATTCAAATTCTATTATACGCTCATTCTCATAGGTTTTAGAAATCGAGTCTATGGCTTGAATAGTTTGATCTGTATTGTTTTTAAGGATGTAATATTCTATTGGAACTGCGGTGGCTTTGTATGAGATATCCTTAAAACTATGGGTTATACTTTTTGATTTCCATCCCGTTTTTTCCAGGTTATAAATACGGTAAGAAGAATCTTCTTGAGATTTATTTTCATTGCTAGTATTCCCGCAAGCAATAAGCAAGCTAGATATCCAAAAAACAGTAATAAAATAGTTACTCCCCCTCATATTTTTTATTTACAAATTCCAACAATTCCTTAGTAATATTCATATCATCTTTGGCATACATTAAATTTCCCGCTCCTTGTGTCCCAAGAATAATGGAATAATCATTAAGCTCTCCAAATTCCTGAATATAAGAGTTCAAGCGTTCCCATACCTGACCACTTAAATCATTCATAAAATAGTCGTTCATTTCCTTTAACTTGTTATTTTCAGAAACAAACCGGAGTTGAAGGTCTTCTTTGATTGTTCCTTCTTCTGATTGTTGAAGGTCGATAAGCAAGCTATCCACGATGCTTTTTTGTTTTTTGAGCTCGTTTTCATAAGTACTCTTAATATCATTGGTCATATTAAAACCTGAAAAAAGCAAAACATTATCGATATAAACAGTATTTTTATTTTTTTCTCCATTATTGAAGATAAGGTGATAAGTAACTAATAAAACAAGAAGGATGAGTAATTGAAAGACTGGTTGTAGGTAAGTTTTTAATTTCACAAAAAAATATATTATAGATTATATTTTATAAAAACGGGGAGGGAATGGTTAATAATTTAACACACTGCAAAATATAAAAAAATGTTAAAAACACAACTGTTTTTGTTAAAAAAAATAAAATTTATTTTAATAATATAAAGTTCCAGTCTGAAAATCAAAAGATTAAACTCTATTTATTTTTTAAAAATATTTTGATTTGAGACCCTCTTTTTATTGAAATGGAATCCCTAAAAACATCTTGAATTTTTAGACCTTCATATTCTGTACCTTTTTTGATTCTTATTAGTTTATTATTTACACTTAACATTACTAATGGGTTTTTACTTGTTTCATTCTGTATAAAACCAAAATATTCAATTAAAGGCCAAGAGGTATTATTTCTTTTTTGATTACTAATTATTTTTTTTTCAGTATTAACTTGTGGGGGAGGTTTTGTAGTATAAGTCCCTAAAAAGGGATCTCTGTCAACTAACTTTAGCTCAAAATCTTTCTTTTTAAGTGCTGAATTAACCGCAGGTATTTGAATCTCTTGCAAAGGAATTTCAGACGTGGAAGAAAACCCATAGAAAAACTTATATCCAATGAGAGCCCAAATAATTAGTAGAGCTACAATTAAAGTTTTATTTAATAAAGACTTATTCATTAACAATAAATTGACCATTTTGATTGAAAGGCCCAATATTTCCAGCAAAATCTTCACCTCTTACTCTCCAATAGTAAATGCCCGGTGTTTCAAACTCTAAACTAACATTTGTGCTTTCAATGAATACATTTTCAATTGTGGTATTAAAATTTACATCGGTTGCTAATTCAAAATAACTTGTTACCGGAGAGGGAAAGTTACCCGGATCAGCTCCAAAAATCCAAGAAAAATTAACTTGTTCATTTAATTCAAACTCTTCTTCAAACTCTGGAGTAAGTAAAGTAGGTGTTACTGGATCAACAGTGTCAATAAATAAGTTTCTCGATGAAAAAGCAGTTGCACTAGTTTCATTAACTGCTTTTGCTTTCCAGATATAATGTGCATCTTCATCCAAAATAGTACTATCTATTGTAATACTGTTAGTATTGACTTCCTCCTCAAGTAATATTGTAATATTACCAGATTGGGTGACCTTTTGTACTTCAAAAGAATAACTAGTGGCATTGGGTAATGTTTCCCAAGTAAAAGTAATTAGCGTGTTGTTAGTATATAAATTATCAGATGGGCTACTAAGAATTAATGTTTGATTTGAAAGATCCTCAGTTTGGATAACCTCAAATTGAACCGGAAATGTATAATCTGTTTGGTAAGCAAAGTTTTCACCTTTTACCCTCCATTGATAAGTTCCTTCATTAAGCACCATTATAAAAGGGGGTGCAGTAATACTAGTATCAACGGCCAATTGGTTATCTCCATACACCTGTATATTATATTCAGTTGCACCTTTTAAGGAATTCCATAAAAACTGAACAGAATTGCCTTCAATAAGATCGCCATTTTGGGGGTTAACGATTATTATAGATTCACCTGATATATCTTCCTCAAATATATCATCACAAGAAGTGAGAAATAAAAATAAAAGTAATAGCCACGACAAGTTAATTTTGTTTTTCATAATTTTGGAATATAATGTCACAATACAATTCTTTTTTAGATGTTCTCACATCCCTTATAGTGTAGATTTTTAAAGATGCTATTCTGGCATACTCAAACTCTCTTTCAAATTTATTTAAGGTTTTCATTAAATCGTTGAATCCGCCATTTACGGTAATTTTATTTGAATAAATTTTGAAATATGAATCGCTGTATATATGAAGATTATCGATTTTTGTGAGTTTGGTAAATTCTTGATTTTGACTCAAAAAGTTTAAAATTTCATTTTGAATAATTTTTGGGTTTTCTGAGTTTTTCCCTATTAACACGTCCATTTCCTTAAGAGTCACATGTAAGTTTATCAAATCATCTGGCAGGTTTTTACTCTCCTTTATTTTCCCCATAGATTCGATATAAAAAACTACTGTATTTTTTGTGCTTTTAAAAGACCTATTATATGCAATCAAGAGAAATACTATCATTAATACTATGACAACATTAAATTTATTTTTATTTGAGAGTTTATTAAACATTTACAATGTCAAACTTATAGTAAATACATATTCATTCTTAACAAAAGCATAAGAATTCATCTCTGCTTTTTCCACCCATTCAAGCGATTCCAATTTCAATATCCATTGATTAAAGCTGATGTTTGATGATGTTGCTCCAGAAATGGTGATTCTATTGGGGAATATATTTATTTTGTCGTTTTGGCTGATTTGACCTTGAACAGGATAGACATTCAGTTCATTAAAAATAATATCGGGTCCTAATTCACTCGCAATTTGCGACAGAAAGAAAGTCACACTTCCATAAGAGCCTATGTTTGATCCGGATATTACATTTTGCTTGTATTGAACGTCATTTTCCAATTTTAAAATTTGTTCTTTAACTTGCTCATTTATTACTAATTCTTTTTGAATTTCCCTGCTTTTTTCAGCATAGATATTGTTGGTCAAGTAGCTTGCGACCAACAATAAAAAAAGGGTGATTATAAAGTAAGTACTTACTGTTGTAGTTGCCTTTTTATAGCTAAAGTCTTGTGCTAAAGTTATTAAAAAGGAGTCAAAATTGGAGTAAGTGTTTTCTCGGTTTAAATAATTAATAAAACCGGAAAAGGCTATTAAACCCCTTGTATCCATAGTTTCCCCACCAATGTTGATAAAAATAAGGCGATCATCATTAGGGTCAAAAAAAGAAAACGCTTTGGATGTAAAGTCATAATTGAAATTTGGGGATTTTATTTCTTGAAGACCCGGAGTAAAGCTTTTAATGTTTTCAAGAATGAATGGACCAACTGAAAGGTCAATAACACTTAGTTCCTGTTTTTTGAACAAACCCAATACCTCATCAACAACTTCCTTTCTCACTAGTGATATCAAAACATTCTCATTCTCAAATAATTCAAAAATAAAAAAATCTTCAGGGTCTTTGTTAAACAAGATTTTATCTAAATAGTTACTTTGCTTTACCACAGTTTTATTAATAACTTTTCTACCAGCAAATGAGAGTATTAATGGAGTGTTTTTATTTAGCTTTGCAGTTAAATCATCAAAACTTAAATTGTATTCCTGATTTTGAATTTTTACAGAACCTTTCTTTATAATGACTTTTATCAAATGATAAACAGAATCTGAATCACTGGTTTGAACTTGTACCAAATGATATTCTTTCAATAAATATTTATTTACGATTGACTCAACCATTAATAAAGGATTGTGGGTTTAATAAAGACATGTAGCTTGGATTTTGACCTTGACTTTCTTTTACTGCTAAAAAACCATTTTATGATGGGCACCCTTGAAAGAAAAGGTGTTCCTGCCCCTGTGTCTTGCTTATCCAATTCATCAAGCCCTCCCAAAAGAATCATCTCGTTGTTTTTGACACGTATTAATGATTGAAATTGTTGTGTAGCCCTGTCTGGAGGAGCATTTTCACCTGACCTACCAATAAATGCGCTTTTTTCAACATTAACTGTAAGGGTTACCTGCTCATCTTTTGAAACAAAGGGAGTTATGGTCACTCTAAGATTGGCCTCCGTGGGTTTCCATTGCCCTGATTGAAGAATGTTTTCATTAATGCCACTATTGATGAGCCTATTTGTTTGCTCAAAGTAATAACTTGTCTGTCCAATTGAGACAACTGCCTGATTTCCATTTAGAGTTGCAATTTTTGGTGTTGATTGAAGGTTGATGATAGAATTATTTTCAAGTGCAGTTAAATTGGCATAAAAGTTTTCTGTCACTTTTCCCAAATTAATAATCCCAAATCCATTAAAACTATCAATAAGATTATTAATGGAGGTTGCATTTATTGTGACATCCGTTGTTGGGAAAATCACACCCTGCGTCTTAACATCTCTTCCTTCTTCACTTAAAATAGCACTCAAGCCTGTTTGTACCTCATGTGATTTTTGATATTGAACTATTAAAACCTCAATTTGTATCAAGGGAACAATTTTATCAATTTCCCTGATAAAAACTTTTAACTCCTCCAATTTTGGTTTGGATCCTGAAATTATCAAACCATTCAATTCTTTTATCTCTTTGACTTCAACTCCTTCAATAAGTGCTTTAGGTAAAGTAAGTAAAACTGATTCGATAGTTCTATTTTCAAGTTGCACGAGTTCAGTTACTCTAAGCCCTTCTGTACTCTGTTCCCCAATAACATAAACATTATCATTTTCAATTTTATAGGTATATTTTTTCCCTTTGAAAATATGGTTAAGTAAATCATCAAAACTGATTTCATTTGCAAAAAAAGTTGTCGTTTCATCACCAAGTTTGTTATACATAAAATAGCTTAAGTCTAAAATTTCAGCAGCTTGTAAAATTATGCTAGTCAAATCAGCTTCATAGGCTTTTACGTTAAGATATCCATTCTCATTCAATGATATTGTCAACTCACCCATACTTTGTTGTATGTTATTAATCCTCCTATTCCTGTTTGTATTTCGGTTTGGATTTTCAATATCATCTTGGTTGACTTCTTTTTCCAGATAATAAAAGTCGTTTTCATCTTTAGTCATTTTTAGCTGATTTGACTTGGCCATCATTTCCAATACTTGCTCAAAAGGGCGATTAATTATAAATGAAGAAATCAATAAGTCCTTTACATCGGGTGCCAAAACAACATTTTTATTTGTGAGTTCTGTTATGCGTTTTGCGACTTTTGGAAGCGAATCATTAGAAAGTTTAACTGATAAGAAATCATTTTGTGGGTTATAACTAATATCAATTGGCTTTTCAACTTTTGGAGGCACTTTTATTTCTACAGGTTCCTTTTTGGTAAAAGAAATTATATTATTTAAAAATCCTACGTCAAGGTCATACTTTTGAATTAGAAAGAGGAAAACATCTTTCACCTCTACATCATAGAAATTATTGGTCACCACCTGATTAAGTTCACGATCCACACTCACATTAATTCTGTGTTCATCAGCTATAGAAATTATAAAATCATAAAGCGTAAGTCCGGATATATCAATTCTAACTTTATCATTGATCCCCTTTCTATTTTGGGCTATTTCATCAAAAAGCCTTTCAATTTCCCTGATGTCGTTGGACTGTGAATATAATGACTGACAAATACTTATTATTAGTACTAAAAAAAATAATCTAATCATGGGTTTTTAACTATCAATTATTATTGAATAGACTTCCTCTATTGTTGTTATACCGTCATTCACCAAGTTTATAGCTTTCTGTGAAAGACTTTGATATTTTATTGAATTAAGGTTGTGTTTTGAATCGTTATTGTTGTTTTTAATTAAATCTATTACTTCAGGTGTAATTAATACAAATTCATAAATCGCGACCCTCCCTTTATAACCTGTATGATAACAGTGGTCACAGCCAACCGGCAAATAATGGCTTTTAAATTCAGTTTTGAAATCCAGGGTCAAGTTTAAGTCTTTGTTATCTCCTTTGATTTTACAGTAATCACAAAGTTTTCTAACGAGTCTTTGTGCTACTGAAATCCTTAATGTTTCTGCTATTAAAAAAGGTGGGATTCCCATATCAACTAATCTTGAGATTGTTCCAATAGCAGAATTAGTGTGTATTGTGGAAAGAACTAAATGTCCTGTTAAACTTGCACGAATGGCCATTTGAGCTGTTTTTTCATCCCTGATTTCACCCAACATTATGATATCTGGATCTTGCCTTAAAAATGTTTTTAAAGCACTAGTAAAGGTTAGCCCAATCTCCTCTTTTATCTGAACTTGGTTAACTCCCTCCAAAGTGTATTCAATGGGATCTTCAATAGTTAAGATGTTACTGGACATCTTATTTAAAAGTTTTAAAGTAGCATATAGGGTGGTTGTTTTTCCTGAACCGGTGGGGCCACTAATCAAGACAATACCCTTGGAAGAATTAACCGCTTGAAGATAGACTTTCTGTTCTTCTACATTCATCCCCAGCATATTCATACTTAATTCTGAGGTATCCCTTCCTAGTATTCTCATTACTATTTTTTCACCGTATAATGTCGGTAATATGGAAATCCTGATATCAAAATCCCTATAATTAATCCTACCGTCTTGAGGAAGCCTTTTTTCAGTGATATTTAAATTTGATTTGATTTTTATTTTATTGACCAATTCTGAATAATCTTCAAGCTTCACTTTATATCTCTCAATAAGTTTACCATCAATTCTGAAGCGTATTCTTGCTGAATCTTTAAATACCTCAAAGTGGATATCGCTACTATCTGTAGATTTAGCATCCCAAATTAAGTTTTCAAGAAAATCACCCCCTAATTTAAACTCGTTATTTGAATTTGACTTTCCGCTATTACGATAATATTTTGACAGGGCTTTATTTATGATACTGCTTTCAACAATCTCAAGAACTATCTTTTTACCCAAAATTAGTTCAAGCTCGTTTGTAGAGGACTCAATATCAATTTCATCCTTGGCAAAAAAAGTTAAAATATCATTTTCAAGATATTTTGGAATCACACCATAGTGATAAGCAACATCAGCTTGAATTAACTGTTGGTTCTCAGTTGATATTTTTATTTCGCTTATGTTACTCATTTCATAAAAGAGAATCTTTAAAAATGTCTTTTTCTAAAAAAAATGAACCAATTTTTAAAATGGTCAAATACAATGCTAAAATTCCTGCTAAAGGAATCATTCTATTCTTTTTTGTAAATAAACCGGATACAATTAATGAAAGTAACATTCCGGTTATGAAAAACAACATATAATTATGTAAATTGAATAAAGGGGTAATGGCCAAGAAAAAAAATACATCACCCAGACCAATATGGTTTTTCAAGGGGTTTAAAAATCGTTTCTGTTTCAAGCTCAAATAAATCCACAAAACAAACAAAACTATTATTACAAAAAGGACAGGTGAGATAAGGTCAGACAAAGCTTGACCCTGTATCCAAAGTAAAGCAATTGCACATAAAAAAACAGCAATTAGCCAAGCTAAGTGTATTGAGCGATCCTTGAAATCTTGATAGGTTATAATCAAAAGAGAACAACCCAAAATGATATTTAATATTAAAACGATCAAGTTTAATCTTTTACCACTTCTTTTAATACTTTATTTTGATCAATTTCCCAAACATTGAAAACCCCATCACCATCAAAATCAGAAAGGGCTGTGGCCCTTGCTTTAAAAGTATTTGTTGAAGCGTCAATAACCTCAATCTTATATACAGCTTGACCACCCTCCTGAATGGTCAATGTGGGCTCAAAGCCCAATTCATCAAAACTAGATGAATACCTTGAAAATCTGTAAAAATGGCTTTTCTGTAGTGCATAGACATGATTGAGCATGCTTTGGGCTTCAATGGATTTTGCCTGACTGATTACAGAAGTTTGGTTTGGAAGAACCATCAAAATAAGAATGCCAATGATACATAACACAATTAAAATTTCCGTCATGGAATAAGCTTTTAGCCGAAACTTATTCTCAATTTTAACTTCTTTGTACATAAAAATTGAATATTAAATAAAAACACAGATTGTTAAACAAAAGTTAAATATACTGTTTTAAAAGTATAAAAAAAATTAATTTCCTCCTATCACTTCACTTAAATCAAACATTGGTGCATACATGGCAATCATAATCACTCCCACTATAGCTCCAATTAATAAAATGAGCATAGGTTCAATAATACTTCCCATTGTTTTTGTTTTATGTTCAACTTCTTCATCATAATGTTCTGCCAGGTTTTGGAACATACTGTCCAACTGGTTTACTTGCTCTGAAACTTTTACCATGGAGGTCATATTTTTATCAAAAAAACTGAACTTTGACATGGAATCACCTAAGGTAGCACCTTTCTCAATGTCAGTTTGAATGGTATTTAAAGCCTCCTCAATTGGGTAAAAACCAACCATCTTTTTCACTAAGTTTAACGACTCGGTCAATGATGTTTTGGATACCAGCAACAAGGCCATAGATTGACAAAATCGTGTGAGATATATTTCTTTTACCAATTTCCCAAAAAAAGGTATTTTTAAGATAAACTTTGAGGTAAACCTTTTATAAGCAACCCTTTTTTTAACTGTATTATATAGTATCGCTATAGCTGCCATGCAAACTATGATACCTATAAAAATCGCACTAAAATTTTCAGATAGTAAAATCACATATTTGGTCAATTTGGGCAGTTCCCTGTCAAATTGGTTAAATACAGATTCAAACAGGGGCACCACATATGTAAGCATAAAATATAAAGTGGCAAATGTTAACACCAATATAAAAGCCGGATAAGTGAGGATAGAGATTATTTGCTTTTTCAGCTTTACTTTTCGTTGAAAATACTTTTGAAGCTCATCCAGAATAGTATCCAACATCCTGGTTTCTTCACCTATTTTAATGCTAAAAATTTCATATTGTGAAAAATACCCTGTTTTGTCCATTGCCTCATGAAGTGATTTACCTTTAATCACTGCATCCAGAATAGAATTGAGCACGTTTTTTGAAAGTTCGTTGGTTTGCTGGTCCCTTACAATGGTAAGTGCAGACTTGAAATCAATACCCGCCCTCAAAAGAGTGGCCATATCCTTATAAATAAAGACTTTCTTTTTATCTGTTATCTTTCTTGAAAATGAAAATTCCTTTTTAAAGAATGCACTCCCTGTTTGCTGATTTGCAAAAGTACTTTTATTTACTTTTTGAATATTTCTAATTTCTATGCTCATTCCTTTATATTCAAATAATTTGAAAAGTAAGTTTTATAAAAATAAAGTGGTATGTCTGTTTTGTTTTGGTTTGTTTCAATAATCAAATTTTTAACAAGTTGTAAAGAATCATTTGGTGGGGCCTCAAAAAGGTATTGGATTTGCAGGTTTGTAATCTTTAATGAGTCAGTACTCACCGGTGTTTTCCTGTATAAAAAATTATTATTTTGATAATAATAAACCTGGGTTTCATCATAAAATTGAACAGTAAAGCCCTGGGCGTCATTTGAGATAACACTTTCAGAGTTAAAAAAATCCTCCCTCAGTTGTAAACTATATAGGTTTAGTTCAAAATTTTTGGTGCTTATTAAAGTATAGTCACTTACATTTTTGGAAAAATAAACAATAACCAAGTAAACCATGCTAATAATAATGCTTATGAGTGCCAGTGTAATAATTGATTCCAATATGGTGAATGCTTTGGTTTTCATGTTATCAATCTATATGGGATGTCAATAAATTATAATGATATACATTCTTGCCCATTTTAACCAAAAAAGAAATTCTATTGACTCCTGGTAAAGGGGTGTTGTGTTCCACCTTTCTTTCGATTGTGAAGTCATCATACTTATAAATGTAACCTGTATGCTCATTATTGGTTATCGTTTTTTCAATGATCTGTTCCAACTCAAACTCAAAGGCATATTTCTTTATGGGTTCAGTTGAATTTATTACATTGGCAAAGACAAGTGTGGCAATCAATGAACACATAGCGATAATTGTAATTGCAATCACTGTTTCAACTATAGATGATCCTTTTAAGCTTGATTTTAAAGATACCATATTTATAATTTTTTCAAGATGACAGGTTGATCCGTCATATATTTTTCAAGGGTTTGTACTTGAAAATAGGGGTTAGGGATTTTATCAGCTAGTATCTTCCCGTTAAAAATTAAGTTCCTATGATGGGTGGTTGGGGTTTTATGTTCAAGTAAAGAGGCAATTACAGAACCGTTAACCGTCCCATATAAGGCTAACACACCATCACAATAAATGGTTCCATTCACAGTGGCATTAGGCCCTATGTTGATTTTGTGTTTTGATTCGTCCTTAAGGCCGTTTCCATATAATAGTATCGAACCATTCATATTTGAGTCCTCCTTTAACACGATCGATTTCCCTTCACTTTCATTGGGCCCAACAACAATAACAGACGGGTAAGCCAGCAAAGTCCCGGTTTCCATTACAACTTCTTTAGAGGCAAAAACCTGTAGATTACCTTTAAAGCCCTCCTGAAAAACAATTTTTGGGGCTTCAATTATAATATCTTCCAGGATGGCAGTGTCCTTTATGTTTATAGTATCTTGTGACCTGATAATGATATTGCCTTTTAATTTTATGTTTTCCAATACCGTACCTACGTCGATTACAATGGTTTTTTTATCGAAACCATTGATGACCACATTTGTTTTTATATCAGATGGCAACTTTAAAACAAACTCCTCTGGGTATATCAATTCCAATGGCGTTATATTGGGCACTATTTTTTCAGAAGTATAAATAGTACCGGAGTGAACTGGTTTGTCAACTGACTGGATACCTGCGAGATTGACTATTTTCAATCCTCTTCCGGATATGTAAATGTCTCCTTGCAGGATAGTATTGCCGGAAATTTTAAAGTCTTCATCATTATCCCTAAGGTAAAGGGCCGGCATATCCTTATTAAAAGCACTTGAGAGTAAATAAGCTTGTTTAACGGTGTCCCTTCCAGAATAGGAAATAATCTGGGATTTTTTAAAGGCTCCCCAGTCTGTTGCCTCCATAGTGGTGATGATTGCCGCATCTTGTGGAAACAGTTGTGAACTATTTATACCTTCAAAGGTGGGGTAATTTGCGTTCATTACAGCAATGGCAGACTGATTGTGCATCAGTAATTTTTTTCGCAAAGTGAAATAATCATTCAGGTCATTGTTAAAGGAAAAGACCAAGAGGAGCGCATAGCAAAGGATTGCTATAATAAGGGTAATAAATATAGCATAAGCTAAGCTAGCCGCTTTTAGTTTCATTATTAATTATCTGTATCATTATCCTTGGTAAACCATCGTTTAAGGAAAAAGGGCTTGTTTTCTTTAACAGTAGTTGTATCCTTTTGCTTGCTGAAAACCCTTTTAAAAAATGGTTTTCTATTTTCATTTATATCTGTACTGTCTTTTTTCTTGAAGATTTTTTTAAACAACGATTCTTTACCATTTATAGAATCAAGGCGTTTTTTTATGATCCTTGGATGTTCTTTATAAGCAATCCCTTTTTTATACCAAGTTGTATCACTTTCTTGGATATTTATCCAAGTCCCATTTTTTATATCTCTTCTGTATTGTCCCTTGATGTTGAGGTTTCCATTTTGATCATACAATAAAAAACTGCCATTTTTCTTTCCTGCCCTCCATTGGGTTTCTTCTATTAAAGTTCCATTGGGGTGCCATTTCCTCCAGAGCCCAACCTTTAAACCATAATTAAACTTTCCTTTTTCTGCAAGGCTATTATTAGAATAATACTTAATAAATTCATCATGTAGTAAATCACCACCAGCATCACCAAAACTTTCATGAATCTCACCTGATTTATACCAAGAATAAAACGCTTCCTTATCAGTTTTTTTCTTATCGATATACACAAAAAAGTGAGTGTCAAAACTTGCATCTCTGATTACTCTTTTCTGAACCTTATCCCCAATAAAACTATAAAAAGTAACTATCAGTAAAAGAAAGAGAAGATATTTTGGGAATTTGTATTTGGACATTTAACTAAATTTTAACTTTGTAAATATAAACGAAAATATTAAACCTCATAAAATGAAAATCATTAATTCATTTTTTGTAATAATTACAGCGGGTATAATTTTTTTTACTATTTTAACCTCCGAAATCATCATTTATTAAATAAAATTTAGGATGATTATTTGTATTTATTTTGTATTAAATGATCCATATCGAGCCATTTTTTAACGAAGTAACAATGATGTAAGTTCTTATAAATTCTGGATGTTTAGCCATTTTGACTACTATCCGTTCGGCATGCTCCTACCGGGGCGCCATGCGAACACCAGTAATTACCGTTATGGCTTCCAAGGACAGGAGATGGATGATGAGATCAAGGGTGAGGGGAATTCTGTGAATTATAAATATAGAATGCACGACCCCAGGGTTGGGAGGTTTTTTGCTGTTGATCCTTTATATAAGTCTTATCCTTGGAATTCTCAATATGCGTTTAGTGAAAATAGGGTTATAAATTCTGTTGAATTAGAAGGATTAGAAGCTAAGGATTTGATATCTGGTGAAATAATTAATATGCCCAGCCAACCAGAACTTCAAGTTCTAAATAGCAATGATTATGCCTTATGGGCTGATATGTTGGCTTTCGAGCATTCAAATGAATATAGGGTGGTTGGCGTTTATGCAAATGCAAATAAAGGAAATATATACCGACAACCTTTGAATGCGGCTTTTGGCGGACAATTAAATAACGATTATTATGCTGTCAAAATAAGTAAGTTGCCTGATAATGTTTCTGCCAGTGAACTTTATACAATTATACGAACTAATTTTAGTAGTTTAGTTGATCCTGATGTTAGTACTCTTGATTATCCCCAAGGAGACCCCGAGTCTAAAGCTAGTTGGTTAAGCGACAATCCGTATGGTACAGTAATGGCTTTTGATGGTGGTCCGGATACAGCACCAGTATTAGTAACCCAAGCAACTAAAAATTCTTGGGTGTTTACACCCATAGCTACATTTTGGGATATGCAGCATCCATTAGCAGGCCACAGGCAATTTGGATTGACTGATAATGAAGACGGGACATATACCTTTTATACCCGTGGAATCGACAGACTTTACGAACCTATTGATGCATTTTATAATGCTTTCTTTCCAGGTGGTGGTGGAGAAAAATTCTTTAGACAAGCAGACCAATTATGGAATCATGTAATGGATGAAATTGTTAAAAGAATTAATGAAAAGGGTGGTTCTGCAGAAAAAACACATAACTTCAATAGAAGAATTGATTGGAAAAAAGATGTTAAGGAACAAGATAAAAATGGCGGCTAATGAAAAAGATTTTTAAGTTCCTAAAGTATTGTTGCCTAATTTTATTTGTAGGTTCATTAGGGTATTCAATTTACTTTATTTTTTTACTTACATATAATCAACCGAGAGGGTTTAAAGATATTACAAGCGCTTATTTCTACGGTTATTTATTACATATACCATTATGGATTTTAGCCATCCTTGCTATATATTCAATTATTAGATATGGATTTAAGCGTAAACTACCAATGGCTTTGTTTTTAATAAGCATAAGTGCTTCATTAATAATATTATGCTTACCTTACTTATCTATTTTTTTTGTAATATATAGTGACACTATACTTCTAATTTTATATGCAACATCTTTCTTAATGTGCGTCTCTCTTTTAGATTATGTACTCAGAAAGATAAACTAAAAACATCTGAAGCACTGTTTTGCCCAAAAGTTAGGCAACGTTTTTGTGATCAAGCTTTCAATTATTTTTTGAATCTTAGAGGTAGCCTTTTCGTCAAACTATTTGATTAAGTATTTAAATTTCTGCTTCAAATTATCATATATTTACAACACGTTCTTTTAATTTTTGAGTTAAAAATCAGGTAAAAACCCTATATCCGTTCGGCATGCTCCTACCCGGAAGGCACGCAAACACCAGTGATTACAGGTATGGTTTCCAGGGTCAAGAGATGGATGATGAGATAAAGGGGGAAGGAAATTCAGTTAACTATACCTTTAGGATGCATGATCCACGAGTGGGGAGGTTTTTTGCTACGGACCCTTTATTTAAGGAATATCCTTGGTATTCACCATATCAATTTAGTGGTAATAGGCTAATTGACATGAAAGAGCTTGAAGGACTTGAGCCTACTTCAGCAGGCAAAGAAGAAGGGCAACGACAAGTTGCAGGAGAGGATGGATCTTTTAGCCCAAAAACAAAAGGGGAAATCCCAAAAGCTTGGATTTGGCATGATGGAGGGGTTAATCAACCTGACGGCACTACAACTTGTGCAGGTTGGTATGCAGAGGAAGCTTATGCCATTATGATACAGCCAATGGCAGTTCAATTTGCTGAAACTATGGGTTGGCAAAGAGGGACTACTTGGAGCGAAGCAAAAGAACTGATAAGTAACCCAGGAAAGCCAGATTTAAATAATATGTCTCAAGAAGAAATGGACTTCTTTTCTTCTAGAGAGTTTGCAACTGGTTATGAAACATTCTTATATCAATATGGAGCGAATACAATAAATGCAGAAAATAAAGCTAGATATCTAAGTGCTAAGGGAGATATAGCTTCTAATGAATTCAGTTCACCATTCTTTATTTTTGGAGGTGCACTAAAGAGTTTAATATCACCTAAAAATTATGTTTACAGAGTTGTTAGACCAGATGAGAATATAAAAGTTGGACTATTTGCTAAAAATCCAAATGCTACTTATACTATAGAAGGGCACGTTATAAATGGTTCGCGAACGAATTTTAAAAGTCAATTTATATCAACAACAAAAGACTTAAAAGTTGCTAAAATTTGGGCAGAAAGAACTGGAAATAGTATAGTCAAAATAGACATGAAATATATTAAAGGGAAAGTACATGATATCTCCACAAAGCAAGGCCAAGAAGGAGTTCTAAAAGGAAGTACAGCGACAAGAAATGCTACTTATTCCAAGGAAGTATTAATAGAAGGTTCAGTATCGCCAAAAGGGATTGAAGTAATTAAACAATAAAAGAATGACGAAAATAATTTATAATAAGATTGAAGATTTATTAATTGGAGAAAATGGAATTTTAATCGATTTAAGATTTGGTTATGGTCTAAAAAGAAAAAAAGTAGACAATCTTTTTGAAGAACTAGATAAATTAATTAAAATTACCTCAAAAGAAGAATTTATTCTAAAATCATTCTTTTGCTTAATTATGGATTCTATTCTAGTGATTTCTGCATCTGTAGATTCATACGAGGATAAATCAGAGATTTTACTTTTTTTAGATGAGTATACTGATAAACTTAGAGATTTTAATAATTAGGAGTGCTAATTCTAAGTTTATTGGATATTTTATGTCTATTTAGATAAAAAAGGTAAGGCACACTTGTTTAAAAAATAAAGAAATTTTTTATTACAAATTAATCTAAATTTATCTTTTAAGTTCTTTAAAATATTGTACAAATAGCATCAAATCCCTATCCTTTCGGAATGATTATGCCTGGAAGGCACGCCAACACCGGTGATTACAGGTACGGATTCCAGGGGCAGGAGATGGATGATGAGATTAAAGGGGAAGGAAATTCTGTGAATTATAATTACAGGATGCACGACCCACGGGTGGGACGGTTTTTTGCGAGAGATCCGCTTGAAAAGAGTTATCCTTGGAACAGTCCATATGCTTTCAGTGAAAATAGATTGATTGATGGGTTAGAATTAGAAGGATTGGAATATATCTCTGTCCACCATCACGCAAATGGAGCAGTTTCGAAAACGGAGTTCTATAAAATGACTTCAAAAGAGATTAAAAGACTTGGCGGTACAACCGCAGGCGGACACAACTCTGTTCCTTATGGTTCGGGAGGAAGAGGAATTGTTCACTACTATTACGATGAAACAGGCGAAATAACTGATACTTATTGGGAACAACGTCAGACTGGTGGAATGTCGGATATTGCATTTCACGGGTTGTATTCTGGACCAGGTTCTGTAACCAATGATGGTTTTGATGGCAGCATAAACTATAGTTTTGATGAACAACCCATAGATTGGGCAGATGCTATAGCCAAACAGCACGATATAGACTATTCTATAGCTGCACCAAAAAATTATTTAGGTTATTTAGAAGATGAGAGAACCTTACAGGCTGATAGGGATATGGTTGCACGAATTGACAATCTTCTCAAAGATAACTGGTATAAGTTACCAGGAATGGATTTAAATGGACCAGAAGGATTAGACACTCCAGTTAGAACAACAACATCCAGAGAGATGGTAAGTTCGTTATTAGGTCAAAGAATCTTGATAAATGCTTTAGCTACATATAAACAATGGAAAGTCGATAATAATCTTCTAGGGAATAAATATTATGGAATCCAACATTACAGAGACGCATTCGCAGAAGATAATCCAATTGAAGCTGCTATACTTGACCAATTACCCAAAGAATAATTATGAAAACTTGTAAAATAACTTTTTTAGTTTTAATGGTCTACATACTTCTTTTTTGCGTAAGCTGTAAAGAAAAAGAAGTTGTTATAACTAAAGACTATGTGATTAACCCTTATTGGGATGAAATAGATAATTCATTTACGGTAACTAAAATGAAATTAAAAGATAGTAATATTTTAAAGTTAAAAAAAGTTACTCCGCAAAAATTATTAAGAGAGTTGGTTAAGGACTCTAGTTTTTCATTTACAGCAAATGTTAAGAACGATGGTCAGAACTATGCTGAACGAAAAGTATATTTTAATAAGGATAATGGTTTTCTTTGGCGAAAGCCACCAAATATTGACCCTAGCAGAAGTTTAGTATTCAATACTTTTGGCGATCTACAAAAAAAAGCTTGGTATTTTTTAGGAGGATTAGACAAGGAGAAAACACTTTACTATGTATATATAGATTCTCTTGATAAACTACATACTTTTAAGGTTCCATCTACATCTTGGACAAACTATTAAGTAAACTTACAACTTTTGAAATCAATTTCAAGTAAATGTGTAAGTCTTCGAATAACGCAAATGCGCATCAATGGCACCCATGAGTGTTTAATCCTTGTTATCGAGATACTGAATCCATTTAGTATCTAAAAAGTTATCCAATTCTAGATTAGTCAAACCAGTCAGTAGTCTTGGACATCTCATGAAGAGGTTTTTTAAACATTAAAACGAGACCATTTTTATTGAAAAGTTTTGAAATCTTTTTAGGAATGTATTGATGATCTTGACGCTGATATATTATAATCTTCCATGAATAATCTAATCAGTTTTAAGTATATTACAAAAACTATTGGAGGTTATAGAATTGTTATAAGTATTCTTATATTTACAAAAAGTTCTTTAAAATTTTGAGTGGGAAAGCCAATAAAAACCTTATATCCTTTCGGCATGCTCCTACCGGGGCGCCATGCGAACACCTCTGATTACCGCTATGGCTTCCAGGGGCAAGAAATGGATGACGAGATCAAAGGGGAAGGAAATTCTGTGAATTATACCTTTAGGATGCACGATCCTCGGGTGGGTCGTTTCTTCACACTGGATCCTTTGTTTAGGGATTATCCTTGGAACTCACCATATGCATTTTCTGAGAACAAAACTATAGCATACATTGAATTAGAAGGTTTAGAAAGTTTTTTTGCTTCTGATTTAACCTATTTAGGCTCTTTGGATGGTCCTTTTTCAAAAAGGATATATATTGTTAATGACAAAGACCTTCAAAAGGATGTCATTAAAACCACTCAAAACCTTAATCGGTTTAAGTACTCGAGTATCCATGCACACATGTCGGAAAAGTTTCGTAATAATTCTAATGAAGTAACAAACGTTGATGCCAAAGATTTTTTAAGATCATTTGTACCTCAGACACCCATATCAACATTAGCCCAAAAAAAACCTATATTACATGAGAACAGCAACCCTTTTACCAGACAAAGTCTTAGAGATTTTGCCGATCAATTAGAGTTGGGAGGTGATAGTATGGTTCTTCTAGGAATTGTAGCAGCTCCTGAGACAGGTGGCCTATCTTTAATAGTAACAGGTGTAGGTAAGGTAGCAGGGACAGCGGGTCTTATAATTAATTTAACTTTAGATATAGAAGAAAAAAACTGGGATAAGGCAATAGGTCGAGGGGTTGTAGAAGTTTCTTCGTTTGGTCTAGCCAGTGTAATAAAAAAAGCTTACCCAAAATCTAAAATGGCCGAATCTGACATTAATGAACAAGTAGGTAAAGCAATTATTGAGCTTTTTAATGAGACTATGAGACAGGCTGGACATATAGGAGTAGATGCTATAGATAAAAAATTAGATGAAAATAATGAATAAAGTTAAATGATTTATGTGGATTTTAAAGTTTGTGCTTGGTCTTATAATTATGTCATTAGGTATAAAAATGGTTATTAAAGTACTAAAAGATTATGAATCTGATTATGCTGATATGTCGAGGCTTTCAAGTAGTATTATCATATGCATTATTGGCTTTTTACTAATTTTAAGTTCTTTTGGTATTTTATAAGTAAATATTTTATATTATTAAGGTCAAATAACTTTAAGTTCTTTAAAATTTTGATTTAAAAAAATTAGTAAAAACCCAATGTCCGTTCGGAATGTTGCTTCCCGGAAGGCACGCCAACACGAGTGACTACAGGTATGGATTCCAGGGCCAGGAGATGGATGATGAGGTGAAAGGTGAAGGAAACTCGGTTAACTACACTTTTAGGATGCATGACCCTAGGGTAGGGAGATTTTTAAGTATTGATCCCTTAGCAAAATCCTATCCGTGGAATAGTACATATGCATTTGCTGAAAATAGGGTAATAGATGGTATCGATTTAGAAGGAAAAGAATATTTAAATTCAAATGAAACCTTGATATATTTCAATAGAGGAACTGTTTTTATAAAACTTAATAATTTTTCAACTATTTATCAAAGGGAATATAAAAATGCACATCCCTATTCATTTGGCCTTCAATATATAGGTAGAGATGGTATGGCTTATGGAGATGGTGCACTAATTACCCCTTTTCAACCTGTTTACGATTCAGCTCCAACAGCACGTGCGACAGCTTCTCCTGACAACCCTTCAGGGCAAGTAGAATTCTCTAGAAAAAGAACAACTATAGAAGAAAGAAATGACAATAGGTTTACAGGAAGAAGAGCTCCAGTTAGAGGAACAGGAAGCATTGCCGGTTTCGCAATGATTGTCAATGGGATTAACTTCACCTGGGAGAACGTAAGGAATGTCACTCTTGCTTCAGATAAAAAAAATATTTTTAATCAATCAAACTTAACCGCATGGTACACCGTTGATCCTTGGACTGGTAATAGAACAGTTCATAGGTCTCCATTGTTAAATACGGTCGAAGCGATGAGCATTGCATTGGAAACAGATGAATATATAAGTCAAAATCAAAGAAAGGATATAAATGCATTGAGTGAGATTGCAAACATAATTCTCTTTGGTGGTACGGGAGAAGAAAGTAAAGAGAATAGGCTTTCTGCAATAAAAATAATGAAGGAAATAACAAATAATTATAAACCAAATCTAGATGTAAATGTTATACATGATGAAGACATTCAAGAATTCATTTTAAATTTTTTAAATGATGAAAATGATAAATAAAATATATAAAATTTTGAATTTAAATTTTATAACGAAATCACTACCCTTATTATTAACATTTTTATTATTTATATCATGCGATAGAAAGAAGAATCTTAATGGAATATGGGAAGTATATACCCTTTTTAATCAAAATAAAGATATTCTGAAAGACTCTTTTTTTGAGTCGATTCATGTTCCCGTTTTAGAGTTTGATTATAAGAAAGTTAGATTGAGAGTTGATATGGATTATTATTTTATTTGTGATTATAAGATGAAAGGTGATAATATTATTTTCAAAAACTGTGACAAGCAAAATTTTGAAGGCATTTATTTAATTAAGCAAGAGGAAATTTATAACACAAAATCCAGAAGTTTATATTATATGGTTTTAAAAAGCGAAAATGTGTTATTAGAATTGGAAAAAACAACTATTAAATTATGAGATATTCATGTTAATTTTAATAATATCAAACTTTACATTTGTTCTAAACGTTCTTTAAAATTTTGAATTGAAAAACAGGTAAAAACCCTATATCCGTTCGGCATGCTCCTACCCGGAAGGCACGCCAATACCTGTGATTACCGCTACGGCTTCCAAGGACAGGAAATGGACGATGAGATCAAAGGAGAAGGAAACTCATACAATTATACTTTTAGACATTATGACTCTCGTTTAATAAGGTTTTTTACGCCAGATCCATTAGAAGCTCAATTTCCTTGGTGGACACCTTATGCTTACGCTGGTAATAGCCCTATTCTTTACCAAGATTTAGAAGGATTAGAACCAACTAAACCTGAATTATTTTGGAATCGATTAAACAAAGCTCAAGAAAAAGTATTGTTTGGTAAAGATTTAGAACGTACAGTTATATTTGAAACGGTTGGATTACATAACCTACATGGAAAATTTTTTGATGAATTGTTGCCAAGCAAAATGTATGTTGCAAGAACATATTCAGAAAACGAAATCCATAATTATTATTATAATAAAGTAAAAAATGCTTGGGTAGTCTTTGATCCAACAGATATTGGTGCAGATGCCAATGAGGTTAGGAAATTTGCAGTATATAGTATAGGTTCAGCAGGCGCAATTGTTGGGGCATTGCAAATATTTGGTTTAGCAGCAGTTACAAGTGAAGTAATAGATGCAGGTGTAGAATCTGTCACAGGAGTTCCAATGGTTACAAGTATTAGGGATTTAGCTACTGATGCGCCTAAAATATATAGAAATGCAGCTAAACTTTATGATAAAATAAGAAAAGGAGCAAGCACCACTCTTAAGAATAATATGAAAAAGGAAGGTGCTAAAATTGCAGGACAGGCTCACCACGTTTTGCCTGTAGCATTAATAAAACAAAATAAACATTTTTATGAATTAATAGAGAGTGGTTGGGATATAAATAAGGCTTTAAACGGTAAAGATTTAGCAAAAGGATTCCATACAAATCATCCAGCTTATACTAATTATATAAATGACCAAATAAACAAATTTGTTGAAAAGAATGGTTCTAGCAAGTTGAAGGATTTTATTGAAAAAACTTTAATACCTGAATTGAATGGAGCCATTGATGAAGCTTATGAAATATACAAAAAAACAGGAGATAACCTAAACACTCAATTTAAGAAAGCGGCTAATGGAGGGTAAAATGAAATACTATAAATTAATTTTAGAAACTGATACAGAAAAAATTGGTAATGTAGATGGTATACAGTCTGATATTGTAGGTTATGGAGATATGCAGTCGGAACTATTAATGAACAAAAGTTTATATGAACCTATTAATATTGATGAAATAACGTCTTTGACAATAGACGAAAAAGCTATTGTTACTGATGTAATTTCAACAGGTACTTTAAGTTTAAAGGGGTTTATAGTAAATGAAAAATTTAAAGAAATAATAACCAAATATTCTTTAGCTGACACTCAATTTATAAAAGCTGCTTTTTTTAATAAACCTGATATAAAGGGGTATTATTTTATGTTCTTTAATTCTGACTTTACAAATAACATTAATTATAGTTTGACCAAATTTGGTATTAAAGAAAACTCATTTTTCTCTAATAAAGTAACTATGTCTGAATTAGAATCTTCTAAAAATAACTTGAAATCAATTATTGCGTTAGATAAAGAGTATGCAGGTAGTATAAAAAAATCAGTAGTTCCAGTTGATAAATACGTGTTTAAAGAAGCTATATCTTATGATGTTTTTAGAATAGGTCATTTTGATTTATTTTTTTATTTTTCGGAAAGGGTGAAAAGAGAAATAGAGTCTAGTGAGTTGACAGGTTTTTATTTTGTTGAAACAGAAAGGTTCAATTAAAATTAGAGGATATATACCTTTTCATATTAATAATTACTTCAAATGTTTACGCTAAGAGCTGAGCAACGACTACGGGGATATCAGAAATAGACATGCTCAACCAGGGGGAGTGTTCAGAAGTGTTGATAGGTTATTTGTCAATTTGTAAATGTTTTTAATCATTTTTTAAAGTCGATGTATGTAAAGATATAAGGACAACCGTGCTCCCTTAACCACTAGAGTATAAAAAGAAAAAGCTTCTCACTGCGAGGGGCTTTTTTTATTCCCTAAATCGAGGCGACTTTTTTGTTGAAAAAGTTCTTGGACTTCTTTTTTGTTAGTTAAAATCTAGATTTTTGGATGAGTTTACTATAACACTGAAGAGAATTCTTTTTTAAAAGCGATGACATAACATTTAAAAGGGGGAATTATACTATTTTTTCAAAAAGGGTGAAATGAACTACAACACTTAGTTCAGCTCACAAATGATGTATAAAGATAAGTATTAACCATTATTAATTTGCAATTTGATTTAATTTTGAGTTATTTTTGGTGAAAGTGTTAATTATGGAATCTGAACGTGATATTCTGTGGAAGTACTATGAATTTGAACTGAGTCAAGCTATTAATCATGAAAGCTCAAGAGTATCTATAACTAATATGATACTTATAATTACTGGTGTAATTATAACAATAATCACATATGATGAAAACTTAAGCACTAATGATTTACCCCTTTCATTATTTTTAATTGTAGTGGGAATATTTGGGGTTGTATTCAATGCTAAATCATATGAAAGATTTAATTTTCATAACACAAGGGCAGGCGGTTATAGGAATCTATTAGAGGAGCGCTATCCAAATATTGATTTTTTAAAAGCTAGGGAATTATCAGATAGAGAAAATAAAGAAAAATTCTTCTTCATAAATAAATTAAGATTAAATTGGCTTTGGTTAATACTTAATGGTTTAATCTCTCTTTTTGGCTTAACAATAACTATTATTATTCTTTTTACATAAATGGGAAAACCTTTCAAATCAGAATTACTTAATTTAAAAGATACTTATAAATGGGCAATGAACCTCGAAATAGATTTATTAAAAAATGCCTTTTCAAATTTTGACTCACCTATTTATTTTGTTGGCTCTGGAGGTTCTTTAAGTGCATGTTATTTTGGAGTTACATTAGCTGAACAAAAGGGTATATTTGCTAAAGCTATAACGCCCCTAGAATTATATAATGTTAAAAATACTATTAGAACTGCAACAGTAGTTTTTATTAGTGCTAGTGGAAAAAATACTGATATTTTATTTGGCTTTAAAACGGCAATAAATAATGAAGCAAAATCTATTGTAAGTATATGTATGCAAAATGGCTCAAAGTTAGCTGAGCTTTCTAAAAAATACACAATTAGTAAAATATTTGAATTTTCTCTCCCTGTTGGTAAAGACGGTTTTTTAGCAACCAATTCATTATTTGCTTATTTTACCCTTTTAAATAGAATATTTTGCTCCTCAAAAATTAAATTAAGTTTTTCAAAAAATTCAGTTTTAAAAGAAATTAATGATTTCACAAATTCGCTCAAAGCACACAGTAGTATTACAGTTCTGTATAACGGATTCTCTAAATCAATTGCATTTGATATTGAATCTAAGTCTATTGAGGCTGCATTGTATCCGATACTCTTGTCAGATTATAGAAATTTTGGACACGGGAGACATCATTGGTTTGCAAAGAAAAATGAAAACTCAGCAATAATATGCATAGCAACCCCTGATGATCAATTTTTGGCAGAAAAAACTCTTGATGCACTTCCATTGAATATTCCGAAGTTGTTACTGAAAACAATGAATAAAAATTCATTAGGAACCTTAGATTTATTAATTCAATCTTTCTATCTAATAGATAAATTTGGTGACTCCTTAGGCATTGATCCTGGTAGACCTGGTGTACCTGCTTTTGGTAGAAAATTATATAATTTAAAGTATACTTCAATCTTAACCAATTCAGAAAATGACATTGAATTATCAATTAAAGCTAAAAACGCTATATCTCGAAAAATTAAAAACCCTATTACCGGTCTTGATAAAAAGGAGATTCAAAAATGGGAAATAGCATATGGCGATTTCATAAAAAGCCTCAACAAGGCAAGTTATGGGGCAATTGTGTTTGACTATGATGGTACAATTTGTTCATCCGAAAGGAAATTTGATGGCCCGGATGAATTAATGAGCAACAAACTCAACAAAATTGTTGAAAATGGTTTTTATATTGGAATTGTAACTGGTAGAGGAAAATCAGTAAGAAAAGATCTTCAAAAAGTAATTTTAAAAAAACATTGGTCTCAAGTAATAATTGGATATTATAATGGTGCAGATATTGGTTTATTACAAGATAATTCTCTACCTGACACTAATTTAAAAAACATTATTGCCCTAGAAAATATAAACCATATTTTAAAATCAGAAAAAGAATTGGAAATTAAATGTTCCTTAAGACCAAATCAACTCTCTATTGAATTTAATAATCAACATAACCTTACTGACGTAAAAGAAACTATTATACAATTAGTAAAATCTTCAGGTCAGAAAAATGTTGAGATTTTGGAATCAAGTCATTCAGTGGATATTATACCTTCCGAAGTTTCGAAAACCGATATTCTAAATCCTTTAAAAAAAATCCTATCAAGCAAACAACTACCTACGGATTTGCTTTGTATAGGAGACCGAGGAAAATGGCCTGGGAATGATTTTAGATTACTCGATACTCCTTATAGCTTAAGTGTTTTTGAAGTCAATAATAAAAAAACAACTTGTTGGAATATAGCTCCTGCTGGAATAACACATGTAGATGCTACACTGTATTATCTTAATTTGATTAAGTTTGAGCATTCTCGAATGAAACTAAAAATTAATAGATGAGAACGAGATTAGCAGAAAGATTATTAGTAAAAATAATGGAATGGGAGCCTCAAGAGGTAAGCATAGAAAGACCTTTACTACAGGCATTATCAAATTTTAAATACAATGAATATCAACAATTTTCAATTGGAACTCTTTTCATTGAAAGTTTAGTAAAATGGCTTAATAATTTTAAAACTATAGAAGAAAGAAGAATAGCTTATCAATTTTTAAGAAATCGGGTCATCTTTTATTCAAATAATCAAATTTTGCATTTAGTTAATACAACATTTAATACTGTAATTCAACCAATACTTGTTAATAAAACGGCAAGAAATCTTAAAATTAATAAAAATCTAGTTACAAAAATAACAAAGAGTAATGAATATGAAAAAATTCTCAGAAGAAGCTTGTTTATTGGGTTAAGTGATGGAGCAAAGATTGATCATTTGAGAAGAAATAGCAACCTAAATAATGAACAGGTTATACCGACGTATGAAGTAAATTTGACTAAGGTAAAAGATATGATTAAAGAGCTTAAAAACACTGGTGAAACTAGAAAATTTGACACAGTGTTTTTGGTAGATGATTTTACAGCAAGTGGCACAAGTTATTTTAGGAAAGAAGGAGATAAATGGAAAGGTAAAATTTACAATACATTAAAATCATTTTTTGATAATAAGGAATCTTTATCTAAACTTATTAACCTAAACAAAGAACTTGAAATACACTTGATTTTTTATATCGCCACAACTGAAGCAGTTAATAAAATTTATGAATTAAAAGATAAAGCTTTAGAAAATGGCGAGTTTGGAAACTTTACTTTTAAAATTCATACTCTCCAAAAGATTGAACCAATAATAAAGGAAGAAATACTATCTGACGAAAAAGATTTCATAGAATTATCTAAAAAATATATTGATAAATCCATTATTGACAGGCATTTTAAAAAAGCAAAACATAAACAATATTTTTTAGGTTATAATGAATGTTGCTTACCAATAGTTTTAGGTCATAATACACCTAATAACTCACTCCCTTTATTGTGGTGGACATCCAAAGAAAATGAGTTTATAGGATTATTCCCGAGGATAACAAGGCATAGTTGATTATGAGCAATAAATTTAGGAATCCATTTAAATTAAGAGCCTCTGAAAAAATTGAAACAGAGGTAGGGTTTTTGCGCTTATTCAGTCCTCACGTTTTGGAAGCTTTATCAAATGAGCATCAAACTGGAAAACTTTGGGAAAATATTTTATTAATCCATAGTTCTCCAGGAGGGGGTAAAAGTTCACTACTAAGAGCATTTGAACCAGCATCTTTAATAACTCTTTTAAATAATAAGTCAGCAACAGAATATAGAGTGTTGTTTAATGCGCTAAAAAAAATTGAAGTAATTAATAATGACAGAGTAGAGCTACTTGGAGTTTCATTACAATGTACAAGAAATTATCAAATTCTTGAAGAGTTAAGTGTTTCGGATGCACAAAAAAAGCGTCTTTTCTTTTCACTATTTAATTCAAGAATAATGATTGCTACTCTTAGATCAGCTTGTAAGTTAAAAGCCAAAAAGTTTCCTGAAGATTTACATGAATTTTCTTTTCAACTAAACGACGATGTAAACTTTTTCAAATCAATAGATATACCTTGCACCGGAAACGATTTATATAAATGGGCATCTAACATAGAAAGAGAAATCTATAGACTGGTTGATAGCTTTCTGCCTATTAAAGATATTACAGTTGAAGGACACGACGAGTTATTATCCATATTAGCCGTTCGCCCTGAGAACTTAACATTAAATGGTGAAAAAATTTGTTCACGTATCCTATTTATGTTTGATGACGCCCACAAGCTTTCTATTTCTCAAAGGAAAATATTTAAGCAATACCTTCTAGAGAATAGGAGTGATTGTAATGTTTGGATTTCCGAAAGATTAGAAGCTCTAGAAGCTAAAGATCACTTAGGTTCTTATTATGAAAGGGATTTTCAAATTCTTAATTTAGAGAACTTTTGGAAGAAGTATCCAGCTAAATTAAGTAAAATTTTACAGAATATTTCAGATAAACGAGCTTCAATTTCTACAGAAGAAGTAACGTCTTTTCAAGAATATCTTACTGAAAATATAAATGAAGAAAATATAAAGGAAAAGTTAAAAATAATTATTGAAAAAACACAAAATCAATTTAAAAATATATCTAAATATACGAATAAATTTGATGAATGGATCAATTTTGCTCATCTGTTTGAAGGAAGTTTATTGGAGAAAGCAATATTGGTGAAAGAAGTTGAGATTTTAATAAATAGAAATGCCGGGAAATCACAGTTGAGTTTAGATTTCCCAATGGTGGTAGAGGAAATGCTCAATAAAAAAAACTCTGACGTTACTAATGCCGCTATACTTTTTATTTCTAAAGAATACGAGATTCCATATTATTTTAGCTTCAAAACACTTTCAAAATTATCCTCAAATAATATAGAACAATTTTTATCTTTTGGAGCAGAATTGTTTGAAGAAATGATTTCAAATAATATGAGAGGAGATGAAATTTTATTATCTGATTTTAAACAAGATAAAATTATCGAAAATGTCGTTAATAAAAAATGGAAAAGAATTGATTCTGAAGTACCTCATGCTAAGGATATTCAGAAATTTTTAAAATCATTTGGTAGCTTTTCAAAAAAACAAACGTTTCAACCTAATGCTCCATATGCACCAGGAATTAGTGGTTTTTCAATCAAACAAAAAAATCAAGCTCTATTTAAAGAATCTGACTGGATTGATAATCCAATATATGAACCTCTTATTAATGTAATTTCTACCTGTGTTGCATATAATTTACTTGAGAAGCATACCGTATTACAAGGAAAAAAAGGACAAGTTTGGGATGTATATTATATGAATAGATGGTTATGTGTCTTTTTTGGTTTGCCACTTTCACACGGTGGTTTCAGACACAAAACTCCTGATGAATTAATTAAATGGATAAAATAATGGCTGATTTACGATGGAGTCCACATATAATGTTCAACAATGAAAATATAGATGAGTTCTGGAAAGAACACTTTAGTAATGAACATAAAGTATTATTCATTTTAGGAAAAGGATTTGATATTCGGATGAATTTAACTATATCTAGATTATTAACACAATGCCCAGATATAAATATTACTTTTTTGATGATAGACTTTGATGAAGGTAAAAATTCAACTTCAAAAAAATATCAAGAGTTTATTGATGCAAACATGTTAGAATTTAAAAATTTAATTGGAGTTAGAGATCTTATAATAAAAAAAATAAAGATTTGGAGCAAAACTGGAAAAGGCAGAAGAATCATTGGTGACCGAAAGGCTGCGGATATTTTTATAGATTATGCTGATATTAAATGTTATTCCGATATTATAATTGACATTAGTGCGTTGCCACGTGGTGTTTACTTTTCATTAGTGGGTAAAGTTTTATCTTTATTAGATTCACAGCTTAACAATAGTCAAAATTTGTTTTTAACTGTAGCAGAAAACGCGAAAATTGATTCACAAATTCAAGAAACAGCTACAGACGATGATTTGGCATATTTACATGGATTTGGCGGAGAAATTGAACTAGAATCTGAAAAAGACAAACCTTTAATTTGGTTTCCAATATTAGGAGAGGAAAAAAGCTCTCATATATTACGTGGTGCAGATAAAATAGCAGAAGATAAAAATAGGCTTTATGAAATATGTCCAGTGCTTCCATTTCCGTCTAAAGATCCCAGAAGGTCTGATTCATTACTAATAGAATACCACAGTCTATTATTTGACACCTTAGATATTGAGTCTCAAAACATTATGTATATTACAGAAAGGGATCCCTTTCAAGCCTATATACAATTAAGCAAAGCTATTAATAATTACAAAAATTCACTTAGCATAATAAATGGATGTAAGATTACAATATCTACCTTTTCTAGTAAACTATTGTCTATAGGTAGCTTGTTAGTAGCTTATGAAAATCAGGATTTTGTTGGAATTATGAATGTGAACTCTGGAGGCTATCATATTCTTGACCAGAATAAAATTAAAAATTTGAAAAACCAAAGTGAACTTTTTGTAACTTGGCTCACTGGTATTCCTTACAATAAATAACTTTTTGAATGAAAAATAAAACTTGCGTAGGCACTGGTCTATTAGCACTAGATGTATTAATTAAAGGTAAAACAGACCATAACCCAAAAATTTTTGCAGGAGGTTCTTGTGGAAATGTATTGAGTATTTTATCTTATTTAAACTTTAGTACATATCCAATAGCACGGCTTGGCAATAATGACGCTACTGATTTGTTGTTTGAAGATTTAGAAAAGTGGGGGGTTAATTTAGATTTTATTGAAAAGGAAGAAAAAGGTAGCACACCTATTATTATTCATAGGATTTTAGAATCTCCATTAAACGAACCTAAACACCGGTTTGAATTCAGAAATCCGAATAATGGTAAATGGCTGCCAAGTTTTAGGCCTGTTCTTGCAAAAAAAGTTGACAGTATAAAAAACAACTTGCCTAAAATTGATGTTTTCTACTTTGACCGTACTAGTAGATCTTCAATTGAGCTAGCTAATTATGCAAAATCGCAAGGGGCTCTTATTTTCTTTGAACCCTCCTCTTCTCGAGATACAAAACAATTTGAAGAATGCCTCAAAATTTCTGATATTATAAAGTTCTCAGATCAAAGAATTAAATCATACAAAGAAGATTATCCCCATATTCAAACAGTTTTAGAAATAGAAACAACAGGAAAAAATGGTTTAAATTATAGGTTCAATTCAAACCGATGGAAGAGCCTTAGTTCATTTTCAATTGATAATGCAATTGATACCGCAGGAGCAGGTGATTGGTGTTCCGCAGGCATCATAGAGCAATTAATTTCAAATAAAGGAAATCAACTTATGAATATAAATGAAGAAAACTTATGTAATGCTTTGAAGTATGGTCAAGCCTTAGGTGCCGTAAACTGTTTGTTCAGTGGAGCAAGAGGACTAATGTATGAAATTAACAAATCAACACTAAATTTGATGATAAATTTAGTTTTAGAAGGCAAACCTGTTTCTGAAATTTTTAATTCTCAAAAAACTTCAAATGTTAAATTTGATAGAGATATACTTGAGTTAGATGTTTTACTTCAATCAAGTTAAATAAGATTCATATTCAAAGAGAGTTTAAAAAATTTTCTATCACAAATTATTATCACTAAGATTATAATTCCTTAATCACATTCAGCATTAAATATGAAGAAAAGTTGTCTAATACTTTCATTTCTTTAAAGATAAATTTGCAATACTAAAACCCAGCCGTCAATGCCTTTGTTGCTTGTTTTATTTGCTTTACTTCAAATCCTGCTAAATAATTTTCTGTCACTTTCGTAGAACTATGCCCTAATAATTCAGATATCATTTCTGTTTTCGCTCCAGCTCTTTTTAAAACAGTAGCAAAGCTATGCCGAGCGACATATGTTGTAACATTTTTGTTTATCTCAAGTTCCTTCGCTATTTCCTTTACATGTTTGTTTATTCTTTTTGTCAAGCTCTGATAAACATTTCTTTGTTGAACAGCCGACATGCCTTGTCTTAAATGAGGAAATATATACGAATCGTCTACAATTGAAGGCTGACTCCATTTTTTGATAATCTCTATAGCTTCTTTTTTTAAATCAAGTGTTATTAATTTCTTTTCACTCGTGCTACTTTTTGTTTTGGCACGTTGATAAGTTATCATACTATCTTCAATGTCACTCCATTTTAACATACAAAAATCTTTAACGTTCATACCTCCTGTCAGATATAAAAATATCCAATAATCCTTTGCTCTATCTTTTGCACTATTTGCTTTTGCAGGATAACTATATATTGTATTTATTTCTTCTATGCTTAATGCCTTTTTAATATTTCTTGGGGATGGTATTTTATATTTATTTTTCCCTAAACCAAATGGATACATACTATGTGGAAAATTTTGTAAATTATAAATAGCCCGTAAACACCTCACATAAAAACCTACTGTTGTTATACTTCTATTTTTTTTAATCATCCAGGTTTCATAACTATATAAAAAAGTAGCTGTGATTTCCCCAAATGTTAAATTTTTTTTAAATTTTTCAAAACTATTTATTGCGCACTGATAGCTTGAAGCCGTACCAAGCCTTTCAACACTTATCAACTCCTTTATATATTCATCAAAAGCAAATGAGACAGAGATATTTGCATTTCGTTTGTCTAAAAAATATATCTTAAAATCATCAAAATTAAATGCCGTCAAACTTCGGATAACTTCATTAGCTTTATTTAGATATTTATCAAGATCTGTTTTTATTTCATATTGCCTTGCATCTCTTCTCATCCCATTCATAATTTGATTGAATTCTTTTGGTAAAAGATAATATCCAGTCGAATAATACTTCCGAATTCTGTTATAAGTAACTCTAATTTTTACGCAACATTTACCTACTCTATTTGGTCTGTTAATGTCTAAATAAATAATTGCTTGTGCTCTTTTCATGGTTTTATATTTTTTTTTATAAATTAGTATCTACTCCCTAGGTTAATAGAGCCATCATCTTTTATATGCTTAAAACTTTTTGATTTTCCTTTATTAATGTAATCTTCTAGATCATTTTGAGAAAAGTAAAGTATTTTGTCTGGCTTCATAAACGGAATTTGATTTTTACTAACTTTAGTATATAAAGTGGACTCACTTATTTTCAAAAATTCCGCGGCTTCACTAACGCTTAAATATTTTAACGGTCTATCCTCTAAAAATAGATTGTTAATAACCTCTTTCAACTCGCTGACTTCGTTTATTAATTTCTGCATCAATTCTGGTAAATTTTCAAATGGTATTTTGTTTGTCATCTTCATATCTTTTACTCTTATATGATGACGAGTTAAAAAGTTTAAAATAAAAATGAATCTTTTTTTATTTAAAAAAATTGTAACACATTTGTAACACACAAGTATCCAAGCAAAAACAAGAATTAACAAATAAATACGTTTTACGTTCTATAACATCTTGAAATGAAAGGATATAGGTGTTGTAATTTTGCCGTTCTTAATTGTTGTTTGCCAAAAGA
>TARA_R110002072_G_scaffold151503_6_pt1 | contig 46947 bp, 51 predicted proteins | sample TARA_R110002072 | Tara Oceans TARA_R110002072 (sample SAMEA4397118) | marine metagenome | biome: Polar Biome; feature: [SRF] surface water layer (ENVO:00010504); material: water (ENVO:00002006), including particulate matter (ENVO:01000060) such as... | depth 5 m | reverse complement strand
GCTCCCGAGGTGCTTTTACTTTCAAAAAAATGAGTCATTTGCTCAGAATAGACCTTGTAATTGATTGCTGAATTGAGCACATTTTCTATCTGCTGCTGTTTATTTGAAATGAGTTCTGTTTCCATAAGTTTTTAATAGTATAGGTCGAAAAGTATCTAGAAAACTTTCACAACCACCTTTCTTGATTTATCTTCGTTTGAATCGCCAAAGTTACTTTTTTTAAAATATTGAGAATATGACTAAAATCACAAAACGCTGCCCCTGGTGTGGATCTGACCCACTTTATGTAAAATACCATGACACGGAGTGGGGCGTCCCGGTTTATGATGATAAAATATTGTTTGAGTTTTTAATTTTGGAAAGTTTTCAGGCGGGTTTGAGTTGGATTACTATTTTGCGTAAGCGCGAAAATTTCCGCAAGGCGTTTGACGATTTTGACTATAAAAAAATCGCGAAGTATCCCGAAAGTAAAATCCAGGAACTTCTTCAAAATGAGGGGATTATTCGAAATAAACTGAAAGTGAGAGCGGCAGTGACTAATGCACAAGCTTTTATAGAAGTACAAAAGCAGTTTGGAAGTTTCAGTAATTATATCTGGGGTTTTGTGGGTGGAAAGCCCATCAAAAATACTCTTAAAAGTATGAGTGATGCACCGTCAACTACGGCTTTATCTAATCAATTAAGCAAAGACCTAAAAAAACGGGGTTTCAAATTTATGGGAAGCACTGTGGTGTATGCTCATATGCAAGCAACTGGAATGGTTAACGACCATCTGGTGGATTGTTTTAGGTATGAGAAGGTCTAGTTATATTTTGGACTTCTTATTGTAAAGTTTTAAATAGTGCTTTGCCTGTTCAGGCTCGTTTAAAGCTTCCAGAGTTTTAGAATAGTTTAAGTAAGCGATGGTTTTTGGGTTTTTATCTTTACTGAACCATTTTTCAAACCACTTTTTGGCTTCAATGTAATTGCCTCTTTCATAGTTTGAGTTGGCTAATTTTTCAAAGATTTGGTCAGATTCATAACCGTCTTCAACTACTTTTTCATAGACCTTTACAACATCAATATACTGATCTTTTTGACTGCTTGCAATCGTAGTTTCTTGTGCATAAAAAGATGAGAGATAGAAAAAACAAATAATGGGGGTTATTATAAATATTTTCATAAGCCGGGGATAAAAAAGGGTGGTGAATTTGCAAAAAATATTTATATAAACCAATTGTTTTCGATAAACTGAATATTATTGTGCTTCTTTTGTAAGAATTGAGACAAACAAAACTCTGCTAATCTCTTGAGCGCCAAGTGATTCTAAGTGTTTATTATATACCTGACAATCTATAAGCTTATAACTATTGAATTTTAATTTTTCTACCAAGTGATAAAATGCAATTTTGGAGGCATCTGTTTCTTTGTGAAACATACTTTCACCACAGAATATTTTTTGTTTGGGCAAATCAATACCATAGAGTCCGCCAACTAATTCAGACTCTTTCCATACCTCAACTGAGACTGCATGCCCCAAATGGTGGAGTTCATTATAAGCCTCTTGCATCCCCGGGGTAATCCAAGTGCCGGTTTCATTATTTCGTTTTATTTCTGCACATGCTTTAATCACTTTCGCGAAAGCGACATTAAAAGTGACCGAAAAATGATTGTTGTTTATTTTTTGTATGAGACTTTTTGAAGCCTTGAAGTTTTCCGGGTAAAGTACCATTCTTGGGTCTGGACTCCACCACAAAACGGGTTGATTTTCATTAAACCAAGGGAAAATTCCTGAACGGTATGCTGTCATTAGCCGTTCTGAAGTAAGCGACCCACCCAATGCAAGCAAGCCGTCTTCATCAGCAAGTTTTACGGGAGGAAAGGGTGAATTTTCTTGGAGATAAATCATAGTTTCTTAAAATATCAACAAACCTAAAAGAAAGACTCCACTTCCCACTAGCATTAAAATGACTGTATATGGTAGAATTTCGCGGGCTTTCAATTTCGTGATGGCAAGCAAGGGGAGCGCCCAGAAAGGTTGTAGCATATTTGTGATTTGATCACCATAAGAAAGCGCCATAATAATTTTTGGCAATGGGACACCCAGTTTCAAAGCAGCATCAATGATGATGGGACCTTGTAATGCCCATTGACCACCTCCGCTGGGTACAAATATATTGACCAAGCCGGCACTAAAAAATGTAAAAAGTGGAAGTGTAACCTCATTTGAAATACTGATAAATGCCTGGCTAATCATCGTGACCATACCGGTGTCTTTCATAATACCCATAATACCAAAATACAATGGAAACTGAATCAGAATACCTGATGCCCCTGAAATCGCCTCACCCAGAGCATTCCCAAAACTTTTAAAGCTTCCATGCAAAACAATTCCCAGACCCAGCATAAAAAAATTGAGCATATTTGGAGTAATAATTAAAGCGACCATCTCATCAAAATACTGAATAAAAAAAGCGGCGAGTAAAAGAACTCCAAAGCCAATTCCCGCAAATTTTGAATTTTCAATTTTGTTTGTTGAAGAACTTTCTTCAGATTCCGGGCTTGAAGTTTTTACAGGTAGTGCAATTTTTTTTGTAGGTGATTTTTTTGCAAGGTAATAGAGTGTCAAAGGAATGATAATAAGTAATACTGCAAAAATGATGAGGTTCCACCAACTTAAAACGGTTTGACCTGTTGAGATTAAATTTGGTATTTGATTGACTGTTTCCTGTGAAACAATGCCTTCCATTAATGCCGGTAAATGCCCGGTTTCTGCAACTTTTAAAGGTGCAGAACCACTTATGCCACCGTGCCAAATCATTAACCCCACATAACCGGCAGCCCCCACAAGAGGATAGTTGATTTCAAACCCTCTTTTTAGGGATGCTTCGGCAACTTTTCTAGCCATAATAGCTCCAAAAATGAGCCCCAGACCCCAGTTGAAAAAAGCGACCAGCATGGTGGTGACACTTACAAGTACAACGGCACTTGCTGTTGAGTGAACAAAACCGGTAACATAGTCTGTCAAAGCACTCATGGGTTTGCTTAAAACCAGAATGTGACCCAACACCAGAATAAGCATCATTTGGTAACCAAAAACCAACAAATCGTTGTTCCAGATGCCTTTTTCCCAAAACTTTAAAATAGAGATCGTATGGCTTTCGCCGGAAGTGTTTTGAGTAAATAACAAGGCAAGTATAATCGTTAAAAAAGTTAAAAAAACGGCAATCACAAAGGGTGAGGGCACAAATTTTTCAAAAACTTTTTCTAGGGTTTTGGTAAATGCCATTTTGTTGATACAAAAAAAAGCGCAGTATAAATGCGCTTGTAAAGGGGTGATTTTTAAAAAGGCAAATCGTCGTGGTCTTCCTCATTCAAATCATTGACGGGCTCAAAAGCATCTGCTGGCGGCATAGGCGGCATGTCTGTTGCCTGATTTTCTTGCGCAACATTTTCAATGCGCCATCCTTGAATGGAGTTAAAGTATTTAGTTTCTCCTTGTGGATTTACCCACTCGCGCCCCCTTAAATTGATACTTATTTTTACATTCTGTCCCACGGCATAATTGTTCAATAAATCAGTTTTATCTTGAACAAATTCAATCATAATGTGTTGTGGATATTGTTCTTCTGTGGTTACTACAATTTCTCTTTTTCTGAAACCATTGGTGCCAAAGGTTTGAGTTTCACCTATCATTTTAATTTTTCCTTGTACTTCCATTTTTTAAATTTTTATGAGCAATACCTTCCAGGCAGAAGGGATGTCTCCTTGTTGTAAATATGATTGTGCTAATTTATGAATTTCAATGGTATCTGAAGAACTTAAAACGGTTCTTACTTTAATATTTTTAGAAACAAATTCTTTTAATTCTTCTTCTGATGGCAATTCCTCAATATTACCAAGCATCCCCAAATCGTTTCCGGTTAAAACGGTACTTGATTTAATTTCATTTGGGATTTTATCGATACCAATACCAAGTGTTGATAACGGCTTTGGAACTTCAAACATACCCATATTGGATCGGCTGTACCAGTTTCCGCCCATTCTTGCAACGGTATCAATTTTGTGTTGGTCAATGATTTGATTTTCGTCAAGTATGGATTCGTCAATATGAATTTTAAGGACTTCACAGATGACCAGATTTCCTGCCCCACCTTCTTTTCCCAGTTGGATAACTTCGTTCACTTTACATTCAAACTGTACAGGGCTTTCTTCTACACGCGGAGGCTTCACCTTTTCTGATGGAACGGCAGTCAAACCTGATTTTATGAATTCATTAGTGCCTTTGGGATATTCCGTTGAGGATAGAGACATTTGTTGCACCATATCATAATTGACAATGTTGATGACCACTTCTTTGACTTCAAGCACATTTTCATATGTGTGTTTTGTTGTATTGTCTCGCCCGCGCCTTGCCGGCGAAAATATCAAAATAGGCGGGTTGGCACTAAACACATTAAAAAAACTAAAAGGGGATAAATTAATATTTCCTTTTTTATCAATGGTACTGGCAAAAGCAATGGGCCTGGGAGTTACAGCACCCAGCAGATAACCGTGCATTCTTCCAACAGATAGGTCTTTGGGTTCAAATGAAATCATAAAAGCAAAGGTAACGAAAGTGTGAAAAACCTAAAGAGATTGTGTCTATATTTTATGAACACAATTTCTTAGATAGAATTCTGTTATATTTAGCAGTTAATTCTTGTGTTTATGCAAAGTGAAAAAAATTATTTCAGGGTTGTTTTTGTTATTCTCTCTCTTATTTCAGTTAGTATAATTTTATGGAACACTTACATTTTCTTTAATGAACTTAAAGAAAACGAGCGTATAAAAATGGAAGTACTAAGCGCAGCTTATGCAGAAATACTGGGTGATGATGATTTGGAAGCAAGTGTTGCAGATCTTGCTTTCGAAATTATAAAGAGCAATAACAATACGCCTGTTATTATGCATAATTATGAGTCAAATGATTATGATGTTATCAACATAGCTGAAGATCAGGTTGAAAATGAAAACAAAATTGAAGCTCTTATAGAGCTTTTTAAAACGCAATATGAGCCCATTGATGTAACCTATGGAGATGAAATTTATGCGACTATTTATTATGGAAACTCAACTATAATCAACAAACTTAAATATTATCCCGCTGCTATTATCATAATGATTTTACTCTTTGTGGGCGTGGTTTATTTCTTTTTCAGAACCCGAAAAGCTGCTGAACAAAACAGATTGTGGGCGGGTATGGCAAAAGAAACCGCACATCAAATTGGGACGCCTCTTTCATCCTTAATCGGTTGGACCGAAATATTAAAATCTGAACATATCAACCCTGAATATATCAGCGAGATGGAAAAGGATATTTTCAGGCTTCAAACCATCACAGACCGTTTTTCAAAAGTGGGTTCCCTGCCGGTTTTAAACAAAAAAGATGTGGTTTCAGAAACCATAAAATCCTTTGATTATTTGAAAGCACGTAGCTCAAAACTCATAGAATTTGAACTGGAAATTCCAGATAATCCTATTTATGTGAAATTGAATAAGCAGTTGTACAGTTGGGCGATAGAAAATTTGGTTAAAAATGCCATTGATGCAATGAAGGGAAAGGGAAAAGTTACAATCTCCATTCAAAAGAACACAAAATCAGTATACATATTTATTGCTGATACCGGTAAAGGAATCCCCAAGAAAGACTTCAAAACCATATTCAAACCCGGTTACACAACCAAAAAAAGGGGATGGGGACTGGGGCTTTCGCTTACAAAAAGAATTATTGAAGATTATCACAGTGGGAAAATAAAAGTAAAACAATCAGAGAAGGGAGTGGGTACAACCTTTCAAATTTCTTTGCGATTGGAGGAATAAGATTTAAAAATAGTTCTAAGCTTATCTGGAATTTGATAGGTTTTTTCGGTAGTAAAATCAAAACATACAGCAACGTCCTTAGCCTCTATACAGATTTCGCCTTGAGCGTTTAAAATAATGTGTTCCAAGCTAAAGCTGCTGCTTTTAATAGAACCCACGCGCGATTTAATAGTAATCGTCCCCGGATAAAACAGAGATTTTTTAAAATCCACTTTTGAAGAAACTAGCATAGGGCCCTGGTTTGTTTCCTTGTAACTTTTGTAAAGCCCCGAAAGCTCCCAGATATTCACCCGCGCCGATTGTAAATACCTAATGATGTTGACATTGTTCACGTGTTCATAGACATCCAGGTCACTCCAGACTATTCGCAATTCAATTTCCAGAGGAAAATCCTTTTCATTCATTACAAAGCGGCATTGATTTGTTTTGCAAGTGTTTGAAGTTCTTCTGTTGAAAACAATACTTTTTTACTAAAATCCATATCACTCATCTGGTTTAACGGGATGAGGTGCACATGCACGTGAGGTACTTCAAGACCAATAATGGCAACTCCAACCCGTTTGCAGGGAACAGTTTTTTCAAGTGCTTTAGCGACTTTTCTGGAGAATTGCATCAAGTTTATATAAGTGGTTTCGTCCAGGTCAAAAACCTTATCGACCTCTACTTTTGGGACACACAAGGTATGTCCTTTTACGTTGGGATTGATATCCAGAAAGGCGATGAAGTGCTTGTCCTCAGTGACTTTGTGGCAGGGAATTTCGCCGTTGATGATTTTTGTGAAGATTGTTGGCATACAAAGAATTTATAAGCTAAAGATACTTAAAATTTAAATCACTTCATAAAAAACCCCCAGACAGGTTGAGGGTTTTTGAATACTTTTGAAATGAAAAATTAATCCCTAGAAATTTCAAGAATTTCAAACTTTACAGTTCCGTTTGGCACTTGAATTTCTGCAGTATCGCCCACTTTTTTGCCGAGTAATCCTTTGCCAATTGGAGAATCTACAGATATTTTTCCTGCTTTGAGGTCTGCTTCGCTTTGAGCTACTAGCTTGTAGGTCATTTGGGCGTTGTTTGCTGTGTTTTTTATCTTAACAGTGGAGTGCACCAGTACTTTTGAAGTGTCCAGTTGTGACTCGTCAATCAATCGTGCATTAGCAACTATTTCTTCCATTTTAGAAATGCGCAACTCCAGCATGCCTTGTGCTTCTTTAGCAGCATCATATTCTGCGTTTTCTGACAAGTCACCTTTATCGCGTGCATCGGCAATTGCCTGTGAGGCTCTGGGCCGTTCTACATCTCTTAAAAAATCCAGCTCATCCCTCAATTTTTTTAATCCTTCTGCTGTGTAATAAGATACTTTAGTCATAACTTCATCGTTTTATAAAATATAAAGAATCCCGCCAACCTGAACTTATGTTCAACCGCGGGAACTAAAAAATCCCATTCGCGACGGGATTTAGATGCAAATATACTAAAAATTTAATTGTCCTTGATTTTATTGTAAATTGTCAACCTAATTTATTCTTATGAAAATTTTTGTTACTCTTGCTTTATTTTTGATTTTATTGTCTTGCAAATCAGACGATAATGTGAATCAAAACAATCCTTTTTTGATTGACCCGCTGGTAAATTTGCAATTGGATTTAAGCTTGCCGCAGTACAACCCGCTTAATTTTCCCGGAAACAGTATTATCATTAATGCACAGGGCATCAAAGGCATTGTTATCTATAATATTGACAACAACCAGTATGTCGCACTTGACTTAACGGACCCCAACCACGCCCCAAACGATTGTTCCCGAATGACTATTGAAGGAATTGAGGCCACCTGCCCTTGTCCTGAAGATGAGAATAAATACAATATCATTACCGGACAACACGCAACCCAACCCGATTTGTACCCCATGCAACGCTACAGAGCTATGAGAAGTGGTAGTGTAGTTACTATTACTAATTAGAAAGACTAATTATCAAAATTTCCCCCTCATGCATTCTTGAAGGGGAAATTTATTCTATTTAAAACTTCAAAGTCACCCCCGCCAAAAAGTGAATACCCGCCTGTGGGTAATAGCCTGCCCCTTCAACTGTTGTTATGGTTCCCGGCTCTGAAAAGTCGTCGTCAAAGGTGAAAAAATACCCGTTTGACACATACTTTACATCAAAAATATTGTTGACCATTCCGTTGAGCAATATAGATGAGAAGACCGGAATGTCTTTAATTTCATACACGATGTTGAGGTCGTTGATAAAAAAGCTGTCCAGTTTGGAAGTCTCACTGTCAATATTCCCCATATACTGTTCGCCTACAAACTTGGACAACCAGCCTACTTGAAACCCTGCAAACGGTTGGTAAATCAACATACTATTAGCTACCACATTGGGTGAAAACGAAATATTAGTGGTTCCCAGATTGACCAGTTCACCATCAATGGAGGCCACAAAATTGCGGTTTTTGTTTTGGCTGAAGGCCACATTGGGCATCCAGCGCAATTGATTGTTCAAGCGTATGTCTGCTTCTATTTCAATTCCCATGCGGTAACTTTCACCACTGGTGGTACGCAATGGTGCACCTACATCGTTCAACTCACCAGATAGCACTAGTTGGTCTTTGTAGTCCATATAAAACAGGTTGGTGTTTACATTCACCCTTTCAGAAGCGAAACGCCAGCCCAACTCAAAATCATCCAGTATTTCAGGCGTGTTGATGCCTTCTTCAAAGTCGTTTCTTGTGGGTTCGCGGTGTGCCTTTCCGTAAGACAGATAAAACTGGTTTGCTGTGCTGAGTTGATAGCTCAATCCCGCTTTTGGGTTGAAGAAACTGTAGCTTTCGTCCACATCAATCGATGCAATATCTGAGGTAATCCCGTCTGTTTTGTATTTGATAAACCTTCCCTGCAAATCACCATATGCCTGCCATTTATCATTTATTTTATAGGTGGCTTTTGAAAATACGGTAAACTCACGTTTGGTTGCATCACTAAAGTAGTAGTTGTCTCTAATCTCAGTGCCTGCAGCATACTGTGCCCAAATGATTTCACCAAAGTGGTCGCCTTCATATAAACTGTAAAACAAACCTGAAGTTAGCTCGAGATTGTCTTTTTTGTAAGTGGCATTGGCATTGATTACATAATAGTCATTGTCCAGCCAGCGTCGGCGAATGAGGTTCATATTGCTTATGGTGTCGCCTTCCACGACGATGGGTTCAAGCCCATAAAAATCAAAAGGGTCGTCTTCACGGTATTGCTCAAAAAAGCCTCTGCCATAGGTATAATTCAATCCTAATGTCGTTGACCAGAAGTTGTTCCAGCGTTGGTTCCAGTGGAGTTGGTAATGGTCTTGCTTGTAGTCATCCACCTCGTTGTCATAGAATTTCATATTTCCGTTGTCATCAAAATACATCCCGGCAGGATTAAATGTTCTGTCTTCTTCCAAAGTTTCAGCATCGATACCAAACCAGCTTTGATAAGTCACCTCATGTCCACCAAAGGAAATGGCTTTAATTAGTGTGTTATCATCCACATAAGAACCCTGCAGGAAATAGGATTTTAGGTCAGATGATGCTCTGTCAATATACCCGTCTGAGGCAATGGCAGAGAGCCTTCCGGCGAACTCTATTTTTTCATTTAGAAGTCCGGTGCTGAATTTCAGGTTGTGCCTGCGGGTGTTAAAGCTACCGTAGCTGTTTGAGATTTCGGCGTAAGCCTCCTCAGAAATAGCATCTGTCAATAAGTTTAAACTCGCTCCAAAAGCGCCTGAGCCATTTGTAGAAGTGCCTACACCACGCTGCAATTGCAGGTTTTCAATGGAGGAAGCAAAATCAGGTAAATTCACCCAAAAGGATCCTTGACTTTCAGAATCATTAAAAGGAATTCCGTTAAGGGTCACATTTACGCGCGAAGCGTCACTACCACGCACACGAATGTAAGTATAACCCACACCGGCACCTGCATCGCTGGTACTCACAACTGAAGGCAAATAATTTAATAAGATGGGGATGTCCTGCCCTAAGTTGCGTTTCTCCAATTCTTCTTTGTCAAGATTGGAGTGGGTAATAGGCGAATCTGCATCCACCCTAACGGACCTGACCAATACCTCGTCCAGTAGTTCGGGTTTGTTAAGGGTGTCGTTTTCATGTTGCGCAAGAAGCGAGCTAACAGTTAAAAGAGTTAAACAAACAAATACTAAAGATTTGCTGGTTTGAAAATAGAAAATTGATTGACGAGGTGCCTGCTTACGCAGGCTTGAGTTGAATAAAGTTTTCATTCGTAAAAAAGTTATTACGAATAAAAGGGGCAATTATTCTTTGGTTTAAAATTGATTAAAAACTGTATAAAAAAACCCTTAATAAGACGCTCGAGCCGAATTATAAAGGGGGTCCATACACAGTTGAAGCATTTTGCTTCTGTCCCTTGGCAGCATTACCCGCCCAGGTTCATTGGGTATAATCTCAGCCGATTTAGTAGTTTGTTATTAGTTAATGGTTAAAAGTTGTTTCAACTCACTTCTCACCACTAATAACTCACCACTTCCTCCAGCACCCCTTTGAGATGGTACAAAGTTACTAGTTATTAATCAATTTTCGGGGGTTTTCTATTGGCTTTTTTAAGAGCCTTTTCTTTCTTTGATTTTAGGCGTTTTTCAATGGCTCCTTTTGAGGGTTTGGATTTCTTTCTGGGTTTCTGGACTTTGAGATTTTCTTTAATTAGGCTTAAAAAGCGTTCAATCACTATGGATTTATTTCTATGCTGGCTGCGGCTTTCGCTACAGCTTAAAAGGAGAATGCCATCTTTGGTTAAACGGGAAGCCAGTTTCTCCTGAAGCCTTGCTTTCTCATCTTCTGAAAGTCCTTGGGAATTTAGCAAGTCAAAGCTCAACTCAATGCGTGAGGCGACTTTATTAACGTGCTGCCCACCGGCACCGCTGCTGCGCGTGGCTTTAAAGGTGAGTTCGTTGAGGAGGGTTGCTGAATTCATTAGATTACTTGATGACTATCCTTTAACAAATCATTCACCGTTTTTACAGGATTGAAGGTGCTTAATGGTACTTCCACAAAAAGTGTGTTCCAATGCGCCATACTTCCGTTCCACAAACCGGGGAGTTCCAGTGCTTTGATAGTTTTTCCCTGATAACTTTTTTGCGAAATGAAACCCGAGTTGGGATTAATATATTAAGTAAAAAAGAAATTGACCAATTTTTTATTATCTAGTTTAAGATTTCCGTTTTAATTTTCAAATATAAATAGTCCAGAATAATAAGGTTCAAATAATGGTACAATCAATAAAGGATCTATACGTTCATTATTAAAGTAAAATTCAACAGTCCATTGGTCAATTTCCCCATTGTTTTGATTTAGTGAGCCATAATCTATAATGGTTAACTCATCAATCTCTTCAATTCCTGCGTATTTAATTCTATTTATTTCCTTTATAATAAAAGGGCTACCATCAATTTGAGAATATGGATTATCATCTGGGAAGGGTCTGTCTATTATAAAAAAATTATCAAAAGGCATATTGTCAATGTTTTGAGAATTCTTTCTAACAGGTTCCCAACTAAAAACCCCTACTGTATCGCCAAGATGGTCAAATGTAATTTTCTGAACCAAAATATCACCGAACTCATATTCGCTTCCATCATTTTTTTCAAGAATTAAGTATGTAGGGAAAACTGCAGGGTATCCTTGGTTATTATCATCGTTTTTTGTACATGATGATAATGTTGCTAAAAATAAATAAATCAAAATTATTTTTTTCATTACATTATTTTTTTATAATTAAACGTTTGATTTGTTGTTTAATGCCGTATTTAATAATTACAAAATAAATACCGGTTTGAAATGAATCATTATTTACAGTAGCTTCATACTTATTAGCTTTATTGTTTTTATAAATAATAGTTCTGTTTTTATCAGCAATTTCAAGTGTAAATACTTCCACTGAATTTGACATAATGGTAACCTTTTCTTTTGCTGGGTTAGGGTAAAGAACAAAGTTTAAATCTTCATCAACTGCTACTATTTGTTCGTTAGGTAAAGGGGAATGAAAATTACACTCAACTCCTGAATAAACGTGCGGGATTATTTTATTGCCCCAAAAAGGGGTGTTACAATTATAAACGGAAACATACAACTCACTAATGTTGCTTGGGTGAGCATTTGCAGTTACCTGAACCATAGGTAATCCTGTCCCATTGTCATTCCTGTAAACCCAAGCTTTAACAGGTATAGAATAAACAGTACTTTCACTTGAAAACCGCTCTGTATCACGCTCATTATGAAAGCTTCTTTCATCCAATGTGTTTAAATAATTTTCTGGAATATTAACGCCGTTTTCAATTAATAAATCAACTAAAGCTTGGTTGTTTCCAAAAAAGGGGTCATTTAAGTAGGATTCACTTGACATCTCTATTCCACACATATCGGTATTAAAATCAGAACTTAGTTGAGCATTTGTTTCAGATATTGATATTATAATTAACATCAATATAAAATGAAGACTTTTTCTTAAGTGGCTGTTGTTGGCTGTTGTTTCATAGCTTGTGAAGCTTAAAAAATAAAAGGTAAATTACAATTATATCATAATAAAACAAAATTTTTGTTAAAATAACATGAATAATTCTTTGATAACAAACAAGTTATATCACCTGATGTGTTTCCTTTAACAAATCATTCACCGTTTTTACAGGATTGAAGGTGCTTAATGGTACTTCCACAAAAAGTGTGTTCCAATGCGCCATACTGCCATTCCATAAACCGGGGAGTTCCAGTGCTTTGATAGTTTTTCCCTGATGGCTTTTTTGCGAAATGAAACCCGAGTTGGGATTTACATATCGGGTCAAATCAAATTTTTCACCCTTGTAATTTTTAAGTCCGCATACCAAATCAACCGGATTAAAATGTGTAGCTTCCTTGACAATATTCATTTGATGGGTGTCTGAGATGTCCACTTGAGAGAGCTCGACGATTTGAAGTGTGGTAGTTCCATCCGGTCTTTGAATCCAAAATGGGCCACCACCGGGGGCGCCGGTGTTTTGAACCATACCGCAAACGCGGATGGGTCTGTTCAGAATGTCTTTTGCAGTCTCAAGGCTTTCCGGCAGATTTTTAATGTTGAGTTCTGATGCCATAAATCCGCGGGCGTCTCTCAAAAGGGTTTGATCTTTTGGGAATTTATCAATGCTTTTTAAAAGCTTAAAGGCCTTGGCCTGAACTTCCAGAAGCTTTCCGGCAAGGATTTTTTTATGTCGTGCAATTTCTTCAATAGTGCTCTCAATCACTACATTGTCGATATTTTTGATAAAAACCAGATCGGCTTCAATGTCGTTGAGGTTTTCAATCAGCGCACCGTGACCGGCAGGGCGGAAGTGAAAGTTCCTGTCCCCATCTCTAAAAGGCTTATTATTTAAAGTAACGGCAATGGTATCTGTGCTTGATTTTTGGAAGGAATAAGAGATATTGAACGCGCATTTTGTTTTTCGTTCCACACGGTTTTTTACATTGATGAATTCTTTTTTGAAGTTCTCAACAAATTGCTCTGAAAACGTGAAGTGCAAATAGGCTTGATTCTGGCTAGTAGCATAGTAACCGGCCTCCAGCAGTTGCTCTTCAAAAGCCGTTGCCGTGTTTTTATTATAACGATGAAAAGGAATGAGCCCCTTTGGCAAATTGCTGTAGTTCAATCCTTCTTCTTCAAGCAGTGTTTTAACCAATAAATGTGTGCGTTTTCCTTTTTTATAAAACTTATAATCTGGAAATCGTTTTCTAATTTTTTTACGAAGTTTTTTGATAAATGCAAAATGAGGTAAGCCTTTTAGAAACTCCTGAAGCATTTGAGGGTCATTTTCCTTGAGATACGCATTGAGTTTTTGTTCGTCAGGATTGTATGTGTCCACAAAATGGTGTAAATGCTCAAACATTCTGGTGGCCGCACCTGATGCCGGAACAAATTTCACTATGGAAAGAGTATCCTGATTTTTTTCATAAAAAGCGACCAAAGCATCCTGTTGTTCTTTTGAAAAAGTAAGGATACCATTGTTATGGGTTGCAGCACTTATTAGATGAGTGAATGGGATTCCTTCTTCAAACATAAGTATATCTGACAGCACTTTTTCCTCTGTGAGGCCGTGTGCTTTGATTTGTTCTATTTCTCTTTTGCTAAACTTCATTTGGGATTCTTTAAAGCATTTTCAAGGATTGTTTTTGCAGTCTCGAGTCGTTTTGAATACGCTCCTTTTAAAGTTATGAATGAAATATTCTTAATTTTAAGGGCTTCTTCAAAAACCTGAAACATCGCTTCCCTATCATTGGGTTTGTCTCTCAAATCATCGGCTTCCCAGGGAATGTCAATATATAGTAAAAAATAGATATCATAGGTTCTGCTAGTGACTTCTTTTTCTATTTTAGGCGGGCAATAGCCGTTGTAATACACTTCAGAATAGACTTTGAGTTGCAACAGATTGGTGTCGTAAAATACTACTTTATTTGCATATTTTTCGGCGAAAGCCTCATTTTTCATTTGGCCTTGAGCGATGGGAATCAAATCTTCTTTTTTACAGGTTTCCTTGGAAATATCCCATTTTTTCTGAAGGTATTCCCGCATGTATTCAGCAGCCCAGGTGGTGTTGAAGTGAGCAGCAAGGTCTTGTGACAAGGTTGTTTTTCCTGTAGATTCCGGTCCAAAAAAGACAACTTTTAAGAGTTTTTTGCCTGAAGTGTTGGGTTGTTGATTATTTTTCTCCATTCCAGATAGCCGTAAATTGCTATGATTGTAAAAATTAAATATTGCAAGGATGTAAAGGTATAACCTTTGTACAAATATAAGGGTACCGAAATAATATCTCCGGCAATCCAAAACAGCCAGTGTTCAATTTTCTTTTTGGCCATGAGCCACATCCCGACAAAAAACAACGCTGTTGTGAATGTGTCAACAATGGCGACCCAGTCATTCCACATATCAAAAAACCGGTACACAAAATAGACAAACAGGAGTGCGGCAATAAAGAGAAAGAGAGACTGTAATTTTTCTTTTTTTGTACTGAATGTGATGGGGGTTAAGTGGCTTTGATCCACTTTTCTTGTCCAGACATACCAACCGAAAACACTCATGATAAAATAATAACCGTTGATGAGCATGTCACCAATGAGTTCCCACTGGTAAAGCAAATAGACAAAAATGAGTGTGCTTACAATGCCCGTTGGAAAAACCAGAATGTTGTCTTTTTTGGCAAACCAAACCGAAAGCAAACCAAATACAACAGCTACAATTTCAAGAGTTATATGAAGCGTAGAATAGCTGCTATATTGACCAAACAACCAATCAAAAATGAGGAACATACTCGCTGCGGTTTGATTTAACAATCTTGATATAGAGCACACCTCTTTCAACTGCCTCTAGTGCTGTTTTCATTTCGGAATGAAGCACTTTCATCACGGTATCATAATCGCCATAAATTTGCGTACTAAGTGGATTTTCAAGAGTTTTTAATCCGGAATCTCTTAACTTTTTTATAAAATCGATAATGGGTTGTTCATAGTTATCCTGAAGGGGGGAAAGCGTTAATTCTACTGAAATATCCATAGTTTTAATCTATATTGTTTTTTTAATAACTCAATAACTCAATAACTCACAAACTCAAAGACTACTCCTCATAAACATGGAGCTTAGCTCCCATACCATAATTGTTGTATCCTTTTTTAAGTAATTCTGAATTGGGGTTGTAATTGAAATCAAAGGGCTGCCATTTCTTATCATTAAAAAAGATTCGTCTCACCAATGTTTTTTGCCCGGAAATTTGGTTTGTAAGCGGTAACAAAGGTCTGAAAGAAATTGCAATTCTTTCTATTCCTCTTGGGGTTTCATATTCGTTGTAGGTTTTGGTTTGAATCAGGTTTCCTTCTAGATCTGTGGGGCCTAAAACCTGAATGGAAACAAACAGCCCATTATCAGGAATAAAAATATTGTTTTTAAGGACATCCATTTCATAAACCTCTTTTTTTTCTTTTTCGGTAATCAAAAAAACCACATTTCCATAATCGATTTCCTTTCCTGGAAGGCCGTTATTATTTTCATAAAACTTAACACGCATCAAGGTTGAAAATTTCCTTACGGGCACTTCTTTACCGGCTACTTCTTCTTTGATGTTAACAGGCAGTAAAAGGGTGGTTATTTGTGTGGGTTTGTTTTCAAATTTCGTAAATAAAACTGCCATTTCACTTTCTACGGTTTGAAGCCAGGAGTCGTGATAACTGGAATGAGTAATGGGTTTTATCTCACGCCTTTTATATTTACCATCTCTTTTGGTCGTGATTACAACTTCTTTTAATTGATCAATCTCCTGGTGCAAAGCATACGTTTCTTTTATTTCTGAAGTTAGAATGGTTAAATTTTTGTAGCCTAAAGCCGAAACGAATAGTGTATCAATATCGGGATATCTTTTTTGTTGATAAAGGAATTCGCCATTGGCATTTGCATGGGTGCCCAAGCCGTTTCCAAAAGAAACGGTTACAAATGAAACTGGCTCCTTAGTTTCTGCATCATAAAATTTCACCATCTGACCGGAAGCAAAAGAGCTTATAAAAAGAAAGGTAATTGTAAATAGTAAAATTTTCATAATCCTGTGTTGTAATTATCCTTTTCAAAAGCAGTACCAATAACAGCCAAGGTAGCACCTGCGTCATAAACCTGTTGTAATTCTTTTTCAGATTGAATGCCTCCACCTACTATAAGGGGGATGTTAATTGCTTTACTTACAGCAAATATAATTTCATTGGAGACACGGTTTTTTGCACCGCTACCGGCTTCCAAATAGATGAGCTTCTTCCCCATATATTGTCCTGCAAGCGCTGTATGAACAATGGTCTCAATATCATTTTGTGATATGGGGCTTGTATTGCTTACGCGTGCTACGGCACTTTGTTTTCCCCCATCAATCAGTAAATATCCTGTGGGTATGATTTCTATAGTGCTTTCTTTTAAAACGGCCACAGATTTTATTTGTTGTTTGATTAAATACTCCGGATTGTTTCCTGAGAGTAAACTCAAAAATAGAATTCCATCAGCCTCTTTTGATATATGGTCAGCATCACCCGGAAAAATAAAAACAGGGAGTTGGGTTGCTTTTTTTAGTGCTGTGACAGTTTCTTCGGTTTGTAATTTTGTTGTTGTGCTACCTCCCACAAAAAGATGGGTGGTACTTTGAGGTATTTTTGAGAGAAAATTTTCAAGAATATTTGTATCAAACTTTTCAGGATCAATGAGAATCGCAAGCATTTTTTGCTTTTTGGTAAACGTACTAAAAATTGAAGTGTAGTAGTGATTCATGAAATTCTTTTTTTAGCACAACGCGTAAGCGCAGGTGAATCCTTCAAATTCAAAAAAGTGAACCAAATAAGTATTTGTTTTTCCTTTAAAGATGATGTCTGCTTTAGTTTCTAAGTCTTCAAACTGGAAGTCTTTTACGTCAATATGATGCAGAAAACTCACACCCGGGTTTGCATAGAGTTTGTAAAGGGCTTCTTTGGCACACCAAACAATAGTTAATTTTTGAATTACCGCATCAACATTGGCAAGTGTTCTGTATTCCTTTAAAGGAGTAAATTTATTAGCAATGCGCAAGATTTTATCGCGCTGCTTTTCGACATCAATGCCCACTTCATTTTTACTGATTATAATGCCCGAAAACTCATGAGAATGTGTGATTGAAATACAAGTGCCGTCTTTTAAATCGGGTTTTCCGTTCTCGTTATAAACTAAATCATGGTCTGTATAACCGGCTTCTTTTAGCAAGTGCCGCACGCTCAAAAACCCCCTTTTATGAATGTCTGAAAGCATTTTTGAGATGCGGGATGTGCTATTTTCTGTTAGTGAAATTCCTTGGAGGAGTTCGTTAAAAGACTCTTCAATCTTCCAAATGAGAACTTTAGTTTCTATATTTACTGTTATAGTTTTGTAAAGAGGCATGACTTTTACTAGATAATCTGTATTTTTGTATTCGAAAAAAATTGCTTAATACAAATATAACATTATGAGTACTAAAACTGTGCCTTATACGGCTTTTAAAGTAAAAGATATTTCTCTGGCTGCCTGGGGAAGAAAAGAAATTGAGCTTGCTGAAGCAGAAATGCCGGGTTTAATGTCTTTGAGAGAAGAATTTAAAAATGAGCAACCTTTGAAAGGCGCTCGTATTGCAGGATGCCTGCATATGACCATTCAAACAGCCGTTTTGATTGAAACACTCATAGCTCTTGGTGCAGAAGTCACCTGGAGTTCGTGTAACATTTTCTCTACTCAGGATCAAGCTGCTGCAGCGATAGCAGCTGCCGGAATTCCTGTTTATGCCTGGAAAGGAATGACTGAAGAGGAGTTTAATTGGTGTATTGAACAAACCTTGTTTTTCGGCGAAGACCGCAAGCCTTTAAATATGATTTTGGACGATGGAGGAGATTTAACCAATATGGTTTTAGACCAATATCCTGAACTTGCTGCCGGAATTAAAGGTCTTTCTGAAGAAACTACAACCGGTGTTCACCGTTTGTATGAAAGAATGAAAAACGGAACACTTCCAATGCCGGCTATCAATGTAAACGACAGTGTGACCAAATCTAAATTTGACAATAAATATGGTTGTAAAGAAAGTGCTGTTGATGCCGTAAGACGTGCAACAGACACCATGCTTGCCGGAAAACGCGTAGTTGTTTGTGGTTATGGTGATGTGGGTAAAGGAACTGCAGCTTCATTTAAAGGTGCCGGTTCAATTGTTACAGTAACTGAGATCGATCCCATCTGTGCATTGCAAGCAGCAATGGACGGTTTTGAAGTTAAAAAACTGGAAACCGTGATTGCAAATGCAGACATTGTTTGTACAGCCACAGGAAATAAAGACATTATCCAGGAGCGTCATTTCAGAGCGATGCGTGATAAAGCCATTCTATGTAACATTGGTCATTTTGATAATGAAATTGATATGGCCTGGTTAAACAAAAATTTTGGCAATACCAAAGATGAAATCAAACCTCAGGTGGATAAATACACCATTGATGGAAAAGATATCATTGTTCTTGCTGAAGGGCGTTTGGTAAACTTAGGTTGTGCTACAGGTCACCCTAGTTTTGTGATGAGTAACTCATTTACAAATCAGACATTGGCTCAAATCGAGCTTTGGAGAAACACAGATAATTATGAGAACAAGGTGTATGTATTGCCTAAGCACCTTGATGAAAAAGTAGCGAGACTTCACTTAGAGCGCATTGGTGTTGAACTTGAAACCTTGAGAGAGGATCAGGCAAAATACATTGGTGTGACTGTTGAAGGACCGTTTAAGCCAGAGTATTACAGGTATTAATAATCCTATTTCATATTATATAAACCTCGCTATTTTTAGTGAGGTTTTTTTTTGAATAGCATTTAAGTTTAAGATGATTAAAGATTGTTGGAATTTAACAATTTAATAAAGATTGGATGTAGGAGTAAAGTATTTTATGTTAGATATTTGAATGTTATGCTTAAGCTTAAAATGGCAACAGTTACAAATTATTTAAATTCAAATAAAACATACATATGAATAATTATTTAAAATTTTCGATTCTTCCTTTTGCACTATTTTTGGCAGGATGTCAGGGAAATTCTAATAAGGAAAACCCAGAAACCAATGAAACTACCAAAGCAGATATCATAAGTAAAGAAGTATTAGAGTTTTCAATGACCGGAAAACATGCCGATGAAGATTCCACATTGTTACGGGTCGCTTTTATTGGCGACGGTGAACCAAAACCATGTGCTGAATTCCCCCATACAAATGCTGCTGTTGAACAAATCAATTTACTTATGGAATCTCAACCCATCGATTTTGTTATCGGGGTTGGTGATGTTGCCCATAAAGGAACAGAAATACAATATGAAGCAGCAACTGAGGTATTTCAAAAACTAAAAGCTCCCTTTTATCCTATAATGGGTAACGAAGAACATGGCAGCACGGTGGAGCGCTACCTTGAGTTTGCTCAACAATGGAACAGCGCTATCAAAAATAAAAGTTATGTTATCAACCACGATAAACTGGCATTTGTATTTGCTTCTCCCGATCACGGACGTGATTTTGATGACAGCGGCTCAGAATGGATTCTTGAACAAATTAAGCGATTAGCTCCAAAACCGGTCATTTTAGTGGTGCATGGAGCGCAGCAGGGTGTGTATTCTGAAAACCCGGAAAAGGGCATTAGCAACCAACTGTTCATAAATCAGGTTATACCACAAGCGAATCTTGCTGCAGTTATTTCCGGAGATTTACACATGGATATGGAAAGGGTGAACCACTCAAAAAAAATTGAGCACACGCATTACCTTCATATTCCCGGATTGGAACGCACCAAGATTCCCGATGAAATCAACCACACTCCAATGATTAGGGTAATGACAATAACCAAAGATGGAAATGTGACTGTCGAAACGTATGCAACTGGTGAAAACACTCCACGAGCAGAACTAGCATATTCGTTTGTACTTGATTTATAAAACGAGAAACAATCAAGAGCAAATGGTTGGATAATTATTTACTTCTTACTGTGTTTAAATTCTACCAACAAAAAACACCTGCAAAAGTTTAATAATGCAGGTGTTTTTTTATAAAATGGAATCTAATTTATTGGGTAAGCCCTAATTTGGCTAAATCATAGAAATAGAAATTCTTTTCATCATTCATTGCGACAAACAAGCCATTTTTAAAGGTATTATTGAGTGGTGTCGTTACCACTTCACACCCATCTGTTTGTTTAGAATTTAAATTGATTTCTTTTATAAATGTGTTGTCTTTTCTGGAAAATACATTGAAGGTTTCTGCTTGTTGATTGGACACTATTATATAGCCTTCCCCATTTTCATAAGCAACAATGGCAATTCCTTCATTGTCTCTTTTAAAAGTTTCGCCACCAAAACACGCCAATTCTTCATCCCCTTTTGAGGGGTCTGCGTGGTATTTTCTAACACAATGCGTTTCGTCGGAATAGTAAACATAACCTAATGCGTCGTCAACAGCTATGGCTTCTATTTCTTTTTTGCCACTGTATTCTCCAAATTTTCTCACCAACTTTATAAAAACTCCAGTACTGTCTGATTTTAACTCAAATTGGTGTAAATATCCAGTCTCCGGGCCATTTTTTCTACCCACGATGAGGTATAGGGTACTATCAACTTGTGACTGGTAGAAACTAATTCCCATAGGGAGATCAAATTCAGGTTCTGTTTCCCCTTCAAAAACCGGAAACCCTCCGTTATCCATGGGTGTCATATCCGGGATTGAAAATAATCTTATTTGCTTACGTTCCCTTTCGGTGAAAGCCATTACATCCACACTTGTAGAGTCATTGAGCTTGAAATCATATCTAATGTCCACATTATTAGGTCTTTTTAAACCTCTTATTGTTTTATCTTCTATAATTTTTCCGTCTAAATCAAATGCATAAATGGCTCCGTCAGTATCTTTATCTGTTCCAAAAACAATGCTTTCTGAGGGATTTTCTTTATTGACCCAAATTGCCGGATCATCTGTGTCGTGGAGTGTGGTTTCTGTAATAATATCTGGAGGTGTTCCCGGTAATTTTTTCTGACAGGAAATTAATAGAACAACACACATAAGGAATACAATGAATTTCATAAGAAAAGTTTAAGTTAAATTATAAGTTTTCAAAATATAGATAAAAGGGCGCTTGTTGCGCCCTTTGGAAAATTAACTAACAAATAAACATATTAAAATATATCATATTTCAAACCAAAAGTTAAACGTCTGTCATAAAACTCAACTTGCTGTGTTCTTTCTTTAACACCTTGATAATATCTTAAGGGTTGGTTTGTGATATTGTTTAAGTCAGCATAAATTCTTAGGTTTTTTGTAAAAGCATACGTGACATTAAAATCAAGGAAAAATTGTTGGTCATAATACCTGTCTTCAAAGTCGTTTCCTCCAAGTTCATCTATATAAGCGTCAGAAAAGTTACCTGAAATTCTCGCACTGAATTTTTTATCTGCATAAGATAGTGAACCGTTAAACATATTTGGTGAAGCTCCCGGAAGTTCTAAATCCCCTCTTTCGTCACCATCTTCATTTCTGATTCCGTTGGCTTCAGATGTCAAATAAGTATAATTTAAAAAGATACCAAAGTTTTTACCAATTCCCGGTATAAAGTCGAGTTGTCTTTGAAAGGAAACTTCGGCTCCTGCAACATAAGCATCATCTCCATTTTGGGGTTGGAAGGTTCTAAAGCCGGCATTGGGTTGTCCGGCAGCTACTTCTCCAATCTGTGTATAAATAAAGTCATTAATTCTTTTATAAAATACACCTCCTGATAACAAACCAATCGAGTTAAAATAATGCTCAGCCATGACGTCAAAATTCATAGACGTAGTTGGGTCCAACTCAGAGTTTCCTAAAACAATTTCTTCATCCTCGAGTAAAATGTCCACTGAGGGTACTAAATCAACATAATTGGGTCTTGCCAGAGTGTTTGTCCAGGCAAATCTCAAAACGGTTTTTTCTGTCACATCGTATTTAAAATGAACACCGGGAAGAACATTTGTATAGGAACTCTCATCTGTTATTTGACCAATAAGTTCTTCTTCTTCTAGAATTTCATTACCTGTAGCTGTTATTTTTGTAGCCTCTAATCTTACTCCAGCTAACACGCTCAATTTGTCTGATAGCCTCTGGTTTGTCATTACATAACCGGCAAAAACATCTTCGCTAACATCATAATTTGCTCTTAAATATTCATCAGGGATATCTTCAGAGTCAAAAAGGTTTGTATTAGTTAAGTTTAAACTTCCAAGGAATCTGGGATCCATAAAAAACCCTGCGGCATATTGAGATCCAGCAAGAAAATCGGGATTTGTATAGTCTCTGTTTAGGACATCACCTAAAGTTCCAAATGCCTGTGGATTTTCTGCAGTGGGCTCATATTCAAAAAAGTTATTGTCCCTAAATTTGTTTTTTAATCGCATTCTGGCTCCCATTTTAATTGTACCGTCTCCTTTTCCAAAAAAGTCTGCAGGTAATGAAAAGTTTACAAAACCATTAATGTCTTCTTCTTCAGTTAATCCATACTGCTCAGAAATGGCATTTAAAGTAAACTGGTCTGGTGTGAGTTCTCCCGGATTTGAAGGTGAAAATGATGGAAATTCAGTATCAGAAAAATCAGCATTAAGAGACACTCCTCCTCTTTGATATTGGGCATACCGTTCATTAGGTCTTTCTTCTGAAGCTTTTGAAAATGAAAACAACCAGTCAATTTGTAAATTGTTGATCAAATGTTCGCCATTTAATGTATAATTTTGCATACGCTGTTCTTCAAGGCGGGTGTTTTTAATCCTGCCGCCATCAATACCACCTTTTGTCTGTCTTCTAATTCTTCCTTCATAGCCCACGATATTTTCTGTGCCTTCGGCAAATATGGGTTCAATATCATCATATCTAAGACGCAATCTATTTTCACGGTCATCTCTCCAGTTGTACATAGATTTAAAGAAAATGGTATTGTTTTCATCAAATGAATAATCAAAGTTTGCTGAAAAACTTCTTCTCACACGTTGAACTAAATAAACCCGAATATCACTTTCTTCAACATAAGGATTCACGGTAATATCTTCACCTGTTATCGGGCTTTCTACTTCGTTATTCCAAACGGCTTCCACATTGTCTGAACCAAAATCGTTATCATTAATTGAGGCAGAAAGCATCCATCCGAATTTTTTGTTTTCAGTTTTGTCACCAATTAAGAAGGAACCGTTTAAAATGCGCTTATCAGTTATGAAGTTGATCCCTGAGCCTACAGTGGCAGAGAGCCTGAAATTTTGTGGCGAAGAGCGAGTAATCAAATTTACAGATCCACCAAGTGCATCACCGTCCATATCTGGAGTCACTGCTTTATTCACTTCTATGGTTTGAATCATATCTGATGGAATTAAATCCATTTGCACGTTTCTATTGTCTCCTTCTGCTGAAGGAATTCTACTGCCATTGAGTGTAATGGAGTTTAGCTCTGGCGCCAAACCTCTCACAATGATGTTTCTTGCTTCTCCCTGATCGACTTGCATTGTGATACCGGGAATTCGCTTCATGGCATCTCCAATGTTTGCATCTGGGAATTTACCAATTTGATCTGTAGATACAATATTAGTAATGTTTGATTTGTTTTTTTGTGTGTTAAGCGCTCTTGCTTGACCTCCCAGAGAGTAGCCAATAATCTCGACAGCATCTAGTTCTTCTGTATTCTCTTTTAAAACAAAATTTGCCGTAGTTGTTTGACCTGAAATAACAGTCACTTCAATGATGTTGTCATCAAAACCGAGGTATTTTACTGTTAAGTTATATGTGCCTTCAGGGACATTAAGAATTAAAAATTCGCCATCAACATCCGATATGGAACCTTTTCTAAGTTCTTCAATCAAAACGTTGGCTCCCGGAACATAGATCCCATATGTGTCAGTAATAACACCACGAATGTTTCCATTCTGTGAAGCGCCAATATAAAATGATAGTAAAAAGAATGCTAGGAAGTAGTTTGTTTTCATAGTTAAATTAGTTTTTTCAAACATACTATGAAATAGATTGCAAATGTTTTTCTTAAAATCATTTTAAAGTAAATTAATGTTTAATTTTTAACTTAAAATTATTAACAATTATATTTACTTAAAGTTTGCTTAACTTACTCTTAATAAAAAACCCCTTCAACAATTGAAAGGGTTTTTTGTTTAAAACAACAAACTATTAATTCACTGCAAGCATACAGTCTCTATAGTTTGCAACACCTTGATTGAGCAAAGCCAGACCTTCTTCTTTGGTGGCTGTTGGGTCAATCTTTATTTCTTGACCATCTGGGGTATAAACAATATAGAAACCATCTTCAAAAGAAGAAAGTTTTATCACTTCTCCATCTGCTTTTATGGCAGACCAAGATTGTTCATCCGGGCTGTAAACCAACTCTAGAGTTTGCCCTTTGTCAACACCATCAATCACATTAATTTGAAGGTGATTTTTTGTAGCAATCATCTCATAGGTGTTTCCATCTCTTTCGACAATTTGTGTTTCTATATCGCCTTCATTCATGGCGATTGGGTTTGAACCAGACCAGAATTCAATGACATTAAAGATGATAACATCTCCAAAAAAGAACAGTCCATAAACAGGAACGATGTTTAGAGCCCAAAAAATCAGGTTATCCAAAAATTTGTTGTCTGTCAATCCATCATTCCAGTCTCTCAGACTATTGAATGCGCTGAAGGAACCCAAACAACTTGTGAATAAAATGGTGCTCGAAAGCGCGGTGCAAATCATTAATTTTCTCATATTGGTTTTATTTAAAAGTTAGAGAATGAAAGTACAACTATTTTAATCAAAATAAAAAAGCCTTTCAAAAATATTGAAAGGCTTTTAAAATGAATTTATGTAAAAAAACTATGCTTCGAATGGTTCAATTGAAACAAACGATTTATTGTCTTTTCTTTTTGAAAATTTAACTAATCCATCCACTTTAGCGTGAAGGGTGTGGTCTTTTCCGGCATATACATTCTCACCTGGATTGTGAGTATAGCCTCTTTGTCTTACGATGATGTTTCCTGCAACAGCAGCTTGTCCACCAAAAATCTTAACACCAAGGCGTTTTGATTCTGATTCTCTACCGTTTTTGGAACTACCAACTCCTTTTTTATGTGCCATTGTATGTGGTTTTAATTTTATTAATAATCATTAAGCGGGTTTTCCACCGTTTAGTTCATCTTGTAATTTCTTTAGCTCATCCATTTTTCCTTCAGCTGCAAGCTTGGCTTGTTGAGGCCAGGTTCCTGGGTCTAAATGTTGAACTTTATTTGGTGAAGCGTCTAATATGGCTTTAATTGCTTCCGGATTTGATTTTGCGATTTTAGCAAAAGTTTCTAATCCTGCTTCAGTTAATGCTTCAGCTGCTTTTGGTCCAACTCCTTCTATAAGGGATAATTTATCGCCTTTTTTTGCGGGAGCTTTTTTAGTAGCTTTTGGAGCTGCTTCTTTAACAACCTCTTTTTTAACGGCTTCTTTCTTTTCAGTTTTTGGAGTAACTACTTTTTCCTCTTTTTTAGCTGATTTTTTTGCACCTGAAGCAAGAATGCTTTCAATTACAATTTCTGAAAGGTATTGACGGTGACCATTTTTCTTTTGGTAACCTTTACGTCTTTTCTTTTTGAAAACGATTACTTTATCACCTTTAAGGTGTCTGGTAATTTTTGCTCCTACCTGAGCTCCTTCTATAGCCGGGGCGCCTAAAGTGATATTGTCACCATCTCCAATAAGAAGTACATTGTCAAAAGAAACTGAGGTTCCTTCTTCTTCAGACAAACGGTGCACAAACACTTTTTGGTCTTTTGCAACTTTAAATTGCTGCCCTGCTATCTCTACAATTGCGTACATAGCTTGTTTTTGTTGATTAAAACTTAATTATACTCTAGAATTTTACTCTAAAGCGGGCGCAAATATACACCTAAAAAATGAATATACAAATGGCTAATACTCACTTTTTTATTGAAGGATTATTTTTGGTTAGTGTTCCAGGAGTCTTTTAATAGCTGCATAAAAGCCAGTGTTAGAACAAATGAGGTTGCCAAACCCATTACAAGGACAGAGACAATTAACACAAATGGACCATTACTTATGTTGATGTCCCAACCTTCAATAATTGATTTTGCAAACGAGGGCTCGATATGATACATATAAACTGCCATTGAAATTCCAAAGAGCACAGCAGCAAAAAAACCACTTAGTAACCCCACTTGAAATCCTTTTTCATATTTAAAGGTTTTGTGTGTTTTTTTGTAATTTGTGATGGCTAAATAAATTCCAAACCCAAAAATCACAGCGTTAAAGGCACTTAAAACAGTGAGGGTATGTAAATTCAAAAGGCGCAGAATTAAAAAGTAGGCAATTAATAAAAATGTTATTAAAAAACCATGCTTAATATATTGTTTTGTCATAATATTTAGATTTAGTTAGTATTATTCTTCCCTAATATCGTAAAAAATGTATTTAACTAAGATTAAAACCTTGTTAATTTTTAGAGCTTTATCAATAAAAATGATACTAAACCCTATATTTGTGGAGTAGGAATTGTGTAACAAACATCCACTTTCACATACTAATAAATCACATATTAAATTAATTTTAAAGACTATGAAAAAAAATCTTTTTACCATAGTGCTTCTTCTTTTTGTTCTTATTACAGTTAATGCTCAAGAAGTCGCATTTGAAGAGTACACACTTGATAACGGTTTGCACGTTATTTTACATCAGGACAATACGGCACCAGTTGCTATAACCTCGGTTATGTATCAAGTGGGAGCTAAAGACGAAAATCCTGAGCGCACCGGATTTGCACATTTTTTTGAACACCTCCTGTTTGAGGGCACAAAGAATATTGAAAGAGGTGAATGGTTTAAAATAGTTTCCTCTTATGGGGGTTCAAACAATGCTAACACCAGTGATGACCGCACTTATTACTACGAAATATTTCCATCAAATGCAGTCGAAGTGGGACTCTGGATGGAAAGTGAACGCTTGCTCCATCCCATTATTAATCAAATTGGTGTTGATACTCAAAACGAAGTGGTAAAAGAAGAGAAAAGACTTAGAGTTGACAACCAACCTTACGGAAATTTATTTGCTGAGGTAAAAAAACATATGTTTAAAGAGCATCCTTACAGATGGTCCCCCATTGGTAGTATGGAACACTTAGATGCTGCAACATTAGATGAGTTTCTTGCTTTTAACGAGAAGTTTTATGTGCCAAATAATGCAACTCTGGTTGTTGCAGGAGATATAAATGTTCCCGAAGTAAAGGAAATGATTCAACAATATTTTGGCCCCATTCCAAGAGGAGCGGAAGTCCCAAGAGTTAACATAAAAGAAGCCCCCATAACAAAGCAAATCAATGCAGTTGCTTATGATCCCAATATACAAATTCCAGCAATTGTTCATGCATATAGAACGCCTGCAATGAACACCAGAGAAGCAAGAGTATTGGACATGGTCTCCACTATTTTGAGTGACGGAAAAAGTTCCAGACTCTACAAAAAACTTGTTGATGATAAAAAAATGGCTTTACAAGTTGCGGCTTTTAATGTTAGTCAACAAGATTATGGAATGTATTTAACCTTAGCAATACCCTTAAATGATGCCTCGCTAGACGATTTGACAAAGGAGATTGATGAAGAAATTGTAAAGCTTCAAAACGAGTTAATCTCTGAAAGAGAATTTGAAAAATTACAAAATGTATTTGAAAACAGATTTGTCAATTCAAACGCTACTATTGCCGGGATTGCCAGTTCTCTTGCCACATATCAAATGTTATATGGAGATATTAATCTTATAAACAATGAGATTGATATCTACAGGTCCATAACACGTGAAGAAATAAGAGAAGCAGCAAGAAAATATTTAAACCCCAATCAACGATTGCGATTGGAATATTTACCTGAAAATGATAAACAATAAAAAAACACATCAATGAAAAATAATATCTTAACTATCCTATTTTGTTTTCTTTTTGTAAGCATATCAAATGCTCAAATTGACAGAAGTAAACGACCTGTTCCAAAACCTGCTCCCACTATCAATTTAGCCTCTCCTCACTCTTATGATTTGGACAACGGTATGAAAGTAATGGTTGTAAAAAACACAAAGCTACCCCGAGTTAGAATGCAACTTCAATTGGATAATCCACTTTATGCCTCTCAAGATAAAGCAGGAGTTGAATCAATTCTTGCAGCTATGTTAGGAAACGGAACCACAAATATTCCCAAAGACAAATTCAATGAAGAAATTGACTTTTTAGGCGCCAATATAAGTTTTGGTTCTCAAAGCGGTTTTGCAAGCTCTTTGTCAAAATATTTTGATAGAGTCTTTGAACTTTTTGCAGATGCAGCTAAAAACCCCCTTCTGGTTCAGGAGGAATTTCAAAAAGAAAAAGACAAGCTACTTGAAGCCTTAAAAAACAATAAAAAGGATGTTTCAAATGTTTCAAGGCAGGTTTCATCTGCGTTGCTTTATGGGAAAAAACACCCCAAAGGAGAGTTTGCAACAGAAGAAACGGTTCAAAATATCACCTTAGCAGATGTGAAAAATTATTATGATAACTTTTTCTCTCCAGAGAATGCATATCTTGTTGTTATTGGTGATGTTACCCTGCCTAAGGTTGATGCATTAGTTAATCTCCACTTTAAAGACTGGCCTAAAAAGCCAGTTCTTGACATTAGCTACTCCATGCCAAAAGATTTACCCGCTACACAAATCAATTTTATTGATATGCCCAATGCCGTTCAATCTGAATTAGTTGTTGAAAATGTTGTCAATTTAGAAATGGGACACCCTGATTATCATGCCGTGCTTGTAGCAAACAGCATTTTGGGAGGCGATTTCAACAGCTACTTAAACATGAATTTAAGAGAAGACAAAGGTTGGACATATGGTGCCCGCTCCTCGACAGGTGCCGGTAAACACGTGACAAGATTCTATGCTTCTACAAGTGTAAGGAACGCTGTAACAGACAGTGCTGTTGTACAAATGCTTCACGAGATTAAAAACATCAGAGAAAATCTAGTGGAGAATGATAAGCTTGCATTAGCCAAAGCAAAATACACCGGAAACTTTGTTTTAGCACTTGAAAGACCTGAAACCATTGCAAACTATGCGTTGAATATAGAAACACAAAATTTACCTAAAGATTTTTATGAAGATTACCTCAAAAAAATCAATGCTGTAACTGCAGAAGATGTAAAAAGAGTTGCCAACACTTATTTTAAACTAGAAAGAGCCCGCATTGTTGTAACAGGAAAAGGCTCTGAGGTACTTGAAGGACTTAAAAACATCGACAGAGGTGATGGAAAAATGATACCGGTACACTATTTTGATATTTATGGGAATGAAGTAGAAGAACCTAATTACAATATTGAGATAGATCCATCTTTAACAGCTGAAACTGTTTTAAACAATTACCTCAAAGCCATTGGTGGGAAAAGCAAACTTGAAAGTATAAACTCTGTATTTACAGTTGCGGGTGCAACTATGCAAGGAATGCAGTTGGGTATGGAAATGAAAACTACCACAGATGGTAAAATGTCTCAGGCTATATTAATGGGCGGTATGGCTATGCAAAAAACAGTCTTTAATGGTGAAAGCGGATACAGAATGTCACAAGGTCAAAAAGTGGAGTTTGATGAAGAGCAAATTAATCAAATGAAAGAAAGCGCAGGCCCATTTCCCGAAATGAATGCAAAAAATGCGGCTCTTAAAGGAATTGAAAACATTGATGGAGTCAACGCATATGGAATTCAGTTTGGAGACAATAAAATTAGCTTCTACAGTGCTGAAAGCGGTTTAAAAATCAAAGATGAAACTACAAGTGAAATAAATGGCATGCAAATGAAGTCTTCTATTTTTTATAGTGATTATAATAAAGTAGACGACATATTGTTTCCTCACACAATTAGTATTACTGCAGGACCGCAAGAGATTAAATTTGAAGTTTCAGAAATTAAAATTAACGAAGGCGTGAGTGACGCAGATTTTGAATAGACAATGAAGTTTAGACAATAAACTTATGTAAATATATTTTAGACAAAACCGCCCTCTTAAACCGGGGCGGTTTTTCTTATTCTCTTTTTTCGATTTGCAAGTATGACTCCAAATAAAATAATACCCCCCGCAATCACCTGTAAAATACTAAACTGCTCTCCATCTAAAATGCCCCATATTAAGGCTACGATGGGAATGGTGTAAGTTACTGAAGTGGAAAAAACCGGAGTGCTTATTTGAATCAATTTATTAAAGATTAACAACGCCAGTGCTGAGCCAAAAATGGCAAGTATAGAAATATAACCAATGGCTATCTGTGTTTCTTTATTCTGTAATACTTCAGCACTAAAAAAACCACTACTAGCCAGTATAATGAAAGCTGGAAAAAGTATTGTAAAAAAACTACCGGCAGAGATTCCCAAGGGTGATAACTCCTGCAAATGCGTTTTAATCAAGTTGACATTCATAGCATAACCCACAGTGGCTAAAAAGATAAACAGCACATACCAGTAATTTTGATTGGGATTAATTTCAGAACCTTGCCATATCAACATCATACATCCTAAAAGGCCTATAATTACTCCAAAAAGCTGTCTTCGTGTAAAACCAATCGAAAAAATTAAAGCGCCAAAAATCAACGTCATAATGGGCGTGGTGGCGTTTAAAATAGAGGTGATGGCACTATCAATTTCTGTCTGTGCATAAGCAAAGAAAAAAGCTGGAAAAAAAGTACCCATAAACCCGGCGATGGCGACCCATTTCCATTGAGTTTTTGTGAGTTTCTTCAAGCGTTTAAATCCCAGGATAAATAAAAAAAGCCCGGCAATGAAAATTCGAAGTGAACCCACCTGAATGGGGGTTAATCCCACCAGTGCTTTTTTAATAAGGATAAATGAACTCCCCCAAACAATAGAGAGGATAATTAGATAAAACCATTTGGTATTTGGGTTTTCCATTCGCTTTTTTAAGTTGAAACAAAATTCAGCATTTTAAATCTATTAATCATCTGTTTTTGTAAATTTGTATGAAATTTAAATACATCAAAAAAATGAAAACTTTAAAATATATTTTAGGACTTTTTGTAATCTCAGCGATTCTTGTTTCTTGTAAAAATGAAAATTCTCCAGAGATCAAAACGGTTGATCTTGCCGATGAAGAAATAAAAGAAAAAGTATTGAACCTTAACGCAAACTATATTGCAGCAAAATTTGAAATTGATGGAATGATGTGTGCGATGGGGTGCGCAAAAGTGATTGAAAAAAATATTGCTCAAATGGACGGAGTAAAAACAGTTGAGGTAGATTTTGAATCAAAAACTGCCAAAGTTGAATATGATGAAGACTTGGTCAATAGAGACTTGGTCATTGCAAACGTTAAGAAAACTGGAGACTCTTATGTAGTAACTTCTTGGAATGGTGAAGGATTAAATGTGTCAAAAGAATTGATTGAAGAATAATCTTATTAGTTAAAATTTTAAATCCCCATGCAAGCAATTGTTGGGGATTTTTTATTTTATAACCACTTTAAAAGTTTTCTGTTTGTAATTGCTCTGCTTTACTTTGAGTATATAGATCCCAGATTTAAAAGTGCTTAAATCCAAATTTAGGTTGCTTTGATTTTTTGGCGCAATAGCTTTAATTAACTTTCCGGTTAAGCCGAAAACAGAAATACTATTTACTTTTTGAGTGTTTGTGAGTAAAAAATGATTTTTTTCGGTTTTTGAGAAAAGCTGAATATCTTTCAAAGATTCTATCATTTCCGGAATGCCAAGAATTGTCGGTTGACAAGCATTAATAGAATCAAGATTTGAATAAAATAACTCTGAATTTTTAAATGAACAACTCAAATGACCCACAGCATTTATATCAGGATAACCTCCTGGAGCATTAATGATAGATAAAGACCCCACACCCTCTACCCAAATGGCATTTTGAGTACTCACAGTATTTGATGGTGTAGGCGAAAAATAGAAATGTCTGTAATCATTCCCATTTCCTAAAGGCAACATGTTTATGGAATCAAGTAAAAAATAGCCGCCATTTGTTGGAAATGGCGTTATGGGGTTTAGCATCTCTATGCTGTCACCAACATTTAAAGAAAAGTCATATAGTAATAAATCCTCTGCAAATTGAGGCTCAAGAATGGTGATGTATACTTTTTTCTCTGAAGTATTTTCACGCAAAAGTAGATTGCGGTTTATGTAATGATAACCGTCAAGGATTTTATACGTTTTGTTATTTACTAGGGTGTCACCATCAGTATAATAAATATCTGTAATGCACCCAAAATTGCAAGAAGTTAATTGCCATTCATTAATCTGGTCAAGAAGGGGTTCATAACTTTGAGCAAATAGCCAAGAACCTGTGAAAAAAGCCAATAAAGTAGTTAAAAACCTCATGTTAAAAAATTATTTCCATTTAATACTTTCCATAATATGCCTAACATCTTCTCTTAAATAAGATATTGCTGGTAAAATGGAATCAAAATTGGGTTTGCTTCTAAAATACAATGAGCCGGTAACAAAATGCTTTAAACTATCAGTTGCATAAAACTGAGTGGAAGTAGCCGCGTTACCATTGATCATATACAGCATTCCAAAAACATCATTGATAGAATCAACGCGCGGTTGTTCAAAAATTGTAGACGCTTTTATTGTATGATCATAAGTAAGTTTTTGAGCATCAAAAAGCAATGAATCGAGATTGTTGTTCACCTCACGATACGTTATATGAAGTGTTGCTTTCATATTAGAATATTCAAGGTTTACCCAGCAATTTTGTTTTTTGTTCACTTTTGCCAGGTTGTTTATTTCAAATCTAAAAGGACACCCAAAATCAACAGATTTATAAACAGGCTCTGGATATTGTAAGTGAAGCATTGCCTTAGGTTTTACTGTGACATCCTGTCCGCAAGAATTGAGGAAAAGCAACACACTAAAAATGGCAAAAAAATATTTCATAGAATTTTTAGTAATAAATTGCTATTTTACTCTGTAACGGGTATTATTTAAACAAATTATACTTTAAAAAGGAAGGTCGTCTTCTTGATCACTCACCGGTTGATTTTGAGGTGGCGTAGTTTGTTCGGTTTTATCAACTGTGGATGATTCTGGCTTTTGAGACACTGTATCAGATTCAGATTTTGAAGTTAAGAAAGTAAAATCTGTACATTGTATCTCTGTACTATAACGCTCATTGCCCTGGTCATCCTGCCACTTTCTGGTTTTTAAACGACCTTCAATATAAACTTTATCACCTTTTTTCAAGTAGCGTTCACAAATTTCGGCAGCTTTGTTTCTCACTACAATATTGTGCCACTCTGTATTTGAAACTTTTTCACCTGTAGTTCGGTTTGTATAGGTTTCATTGGTTGCAAGTGGAAATCTGCCAATGCAATTTCCGCCTTCAAAATGAATCATTTTTACATCATCTCCGGTATGTCCTATAAGCATAACTTTATTTACTGTACCACTCATAACATCAAATTTTTGTGAACATCAAATATACCTATTTCAAACGGGTTTTAAAAGGAGAATCCCACAATAAAATTATGAATCACAATGGGGACAGGGTATGTATTTATTTCAGAAATCGGGATGCCTTTTTTATGTAAAGGAGAAATGTAGACCACCCAATACTGTATATTTAAATGCTGATGCGAAAGTTTATGAACCACAGGTTTATCATTATATAAACTTAAGGACAGAATCTTAACATCACTTAAAATTTCACTCACTTCCTGAATGGTGATGGCTGCATTTTGCTCTTTCTCTACTAACGGAAATTGATAGAGATTTCTCCAGATACCATTTCCGGTTCTTTTTTCCAGAATTGTTTTTTCATCTTCAGAAAGGAGAACCAAATAATTGAAATAACGGTTTCTCACTTTGGTTTTAGAAGTTTTCAAAGGAAGTGTCTGCACCAATTCATTGTTAAAAGCAACACATTCTGAATTAAAAATACAATTCTCACAAAATGGATTTTGCGGTTTGCAATGCGTAGAACCAAACTCCATCAATGCCTGATTGAATTCTCCCGGATGTTTCTCATCGATCAATTTTTGAGCAAGTTTTTTAAATTCTTTGGCTCCAGCTGATGAATTAATGGGTGTTTTTATGCCAAAAACCCTTGCCAGCACACGATACACATTTCCGTCCACCACAGCTTGGGGCTCCTCAAAACAAATGGAGGAAATGGCACTGGCCGTGTAGTCTCCAACACCTTTTAAGTTTAATAAACCTGAGTGTGTATTTGGAAAAATTCCTTTGTGGTTATTGACAATATGTTGAGCCGTGTGACGTAGATTACGTGCGCGGGAGTAGTAGCCCAAACCTTGCCAAAGTTTTAAAACGTTTTCTTCTTCAGCTTTTGCCAAATCAAAAACAGTGGGATAGGTTTCTATAAAAGCCTCATAGTATTTCAAGCCCTGTTCAATGCGGGTTTGTTGTAATATGATTTCTGAAAGCCAAATAGCATAAGGGTCTTTACGAGCGCGCCACGGCAAATCTCTTTTGTTGCTTTGGTACCAGTCAATAAGTTTTGAAGAAAAGGACATCATACAATTTAACATGACAAAAGTAGTGGGTATCTTTTAGTTTACGTTGTTTTTTTATGGGATTTATGCTTCCTTTGGGATAATGAATTCAAAAGTCTATACTGTAGATGAAGCACTCTCCAAAATGGAGCGCTATTGTGCTTATCAGGAACGTTGCCATCAGGAAGTGGAACAAAAGCTGAGGGAGATGCGACTCATTCAGGAAGCGGTTGATAAAATCATACTCCATCTGCTGGAGCACGATTATATTAATGAAACCCGTTTTGCAAAGGCCTATGCACGTGGTAAGTTTTCCATTAAAAAATGGGGTAGAAATCGAATTGTCAATGAGTTAAAGAAGAGAAAAATTTCTGCATATAACATCAAAGTATCTCTTGCAGAAATCAATGAAGAAGAATACCAAAAAACATTTGATGTCCTTGCTGAAAAACGCCTCAACCAAATTAAAGAAACTAACAAATACAAAAAGCGCAAAAAGCTGGCAGATTATCTTTTATACAGGGGTTGGGAAAGTGAGTTGGTGTATGAAAAAACGACAAGTCTTATCCCTTAATATTTAGTTTCTTGTGTGTGTTTATGATGGCCATTTCATTTTTAGAATCAATCCATTTTTGCCCTTTTATTTTGCGCATCAAATTGTCAAAATGACGCATTATAAAAATGTTGTAAATAGCCCAACTCAGATGTTTTGGATTTCGTGGAATTCCTCTTAAGCTCATACTAAAACCGGGTGTAATGTACTTCATATAATGCCAGTAACCTTCGGGCATAAATAAGACCTCACCGTGATTGAGAAATGTTTTATATCCTTCTGCCTTCTTTAGTGCAGGCCATTTTTCATAATCGGGATTTGAAAAATCTATGTCTTCTCTTGTGATGAGGGAATGGGGCACCTTATAAAGATATTTTGTTTGGCTTTGGTCAAAAAGGATGATTTCTTTTTTTCCGTCAAAGTGAAAGTGAAGTATGTTTGCAAAATCAATATCATAATGCATAAACGTGAAAGAATCCTTTCCGCCAAAGAAGAGCATGGGCAAGCTTTTTAAAAATCGAATTCCCAGGTTAGGAAAAGAAAAATCATTTTGTAATTGGGGAACTTCTTTAAGGATGTTCCATAAAAAAATGCGGTATTTAGTGGGTTCCTTTTGAAGCAGAGCGATATACTCACTCATTTTCATTTTATGTGCTGGCTCATTGAATTTTTTAGCAGCAGTTATGGGTTTATCGTCATAAAGGGGGACTATTTTGTCACCGGCAACTTTTGCCATATAGTCCAGGTTCCATTTTGAAAAAGCCGTCCAATCCTCAATACCCTTTTCAATTATTAGGGGCGTTTGGGGTTTTAAATAATTTTGTATAAATGCTTTTTTGGTTATTGTTTGAACCCGATTAATTTGATTTAAAATCATTAGAGAAACAATTTAAGCAATTGCATTTTGTAAAGCAAAGTTAGTACAAAAGCATTAATCTTGTTCTTTAAAGACTTTTATTTTGAGCTAGGGTTTTTGTCGGGGTCTTTGGATTTGTTGTCTTGATTTTTCAAGTCTTCTAAATCTTTTCCTTTGAGATAGTCAGGTAGTTGCATTCCCGCCATATTAAACATTTCCTGAAGAGGAGGCACCGCTTTATACATTCCTGAAATAAAGTTTGAAGTAGCTGTTTTGCCATCTGCAGATGAGCCGTTTTCCCATACGGTAATCTTATCAATTTTAATGTTTTTAATAGCTTCAGACTGTAATTTTACAAGTTCAGGAAGTTTATCTGCAATGAGCAGTAATGCTGCATTTTGTGAGTCATTTCCGGCTGCTTTTACAATCTGATCAAGACCCTGGGCTTGTTTGGTAAGAATTTCAAAAATTCCTTTTGCTTCCGCTTCCGCTTTAAACAGGATGGCATCTGCTTCCCCTTTTGCTTGTCGTCGTATTCTTTCAGCTTCAGCTTCAGCATCGATTTCTACTTTTTGTTTATCGATTTCTGCCGGCACAATGATATCAGCTACTTGAGTACTACGTTCTCTTTCTGAACGGGCGATTTCAGCTTCACGTTCTGCAGCATAAGATTCTTCCAGTGCTTTTGCAGATTGTACTTTCTCTGAAGCGGTTGCAACACGATCTACTTCAGCTTCTCGTTGACGTCTTAAAGAGTCTGAGTTTGCAATGTTGATTTTTGCAATATTTTCTCCCTCTACTGCTTTTGCATTTGCAGCGGCAACCTGAGTGCGTTCATCTTGTTGCGCGTTGGCTTCTCCAATAGAACCATCTCTGGTTTTTTCGGCGACAGATTTTCTGGCTTCGTTAATGGCGTGAGCAGCAGCTTCTTTACCTAAAGCTTCAATATAGCCAGACTCATCGTGAATGTCTGTAATGTTTACGTTGATGAGTTTTAAGCCCACTTTTCTTAATTCGGCTTCAACACTATGGGAGATATTACTTAAAAACTTGTCTCTGTCTGAATTGATTTCTTCAATATCCATGGAGGCCACAACCAGACGCAATTGACCAAAAATAATTTCCTTTGCTATGTCTTGGATTTCTTCAAGTTGAAGTCCAAGAAGACGTTCGGCAGCGTTTTGCATCACCCCATCTTCTGTTGCAATACCAATAGTAAATCTGGAAGGCACATTTACTCTGATGTTTTGTTTGCTCAAGGCATTTATTAGATTGACTTCTAGTGAAATGGGTGTTAAATCAAGATATTGATAATCTTGTATTACCGGCCAGATAAAAGCAGCACCCCCGTGAAGACAACGTGCAGAATGACCGGTGCCCACTTTTCCATAAATCACAAGAATTTTATCTGAGGGACATCTCTTGTACCTTCTGATAAATGAAATTAAAATGATAAATAGAAAGAAAATGGCTAAACCAATAGCAATAATCCCAGCGGCTGCATCGACTTGTAAAAATAGTATTGACATAGTTATTTTTGATATTTGTTTACAATGAGAATCCCATTGCTTGTTATTTCAGCAACTTTTACGATATTACCTTGTTTGAGGTCAAAACTTTCATCAGTGAGCGCCTCGAGTTCTCTATATCCTCCTTGAACTTTAATTTGCACTTTTCCAATTGTGCTTCTATTTGCACCTATTGTGCTGTATACTTCACCAATTCCTCCCAGTGCATTATTTATTTTGAGTGCTCCACCGCTACTGTTGAGTTTACTTAAAAAGTAGAACAAGGAAGCCATAGCAAACATCATCAAGAGACCGCAAAATAATGAAATCATAAGCGTTATTCCATAGGAAATCTCAGCACTTAAACAAGCAATTCCTGTCCACCCAAAAATGGTGAAAAACCCTACTAAGTTTTTAAATGATAAAAACTGAAAATTAATCCCGGCATCCAAGTCGATTTCACCGTCAATGTCTCCTATGTCATCTGCATCACCTCCAAGTAAGGTAAGTACTAAAAGAATGATTAATAAAACGGAACCTATTATTGCTGTTATCCAGTAAATTCGCTCAAACAATGTGAGTGCAGAAAACCATTCATCCATGTTTTAAATTTTTACCTAGGAAAGATACTAACTTTTTATTTTTTATGAGGTTTTTTTGTAAAAATTGTAAGCACTTGAATGTTTTAAATGTCATTTTCCCGTTCATCATCACTTTTCAACTCGTGAGTGGTTTTTTTGTATTTACCCTCCAGATCATCAATAACTGATTTTTTCCAAAGTTTGACTCCAATAAAGTATGATGCACGTCCAATAAGGTGAGCGCCCACAGGGGCCGTTAAGAGAATAAACAAGATAATGGCAAGTACTCTTGATGTAATTGAAATATCGCTAAAATAAACAGCTGCAGCACCCAGAATCAAACCTATACCGAGTGTAGCTGCTTTTGTTGTTACAGAAATGCGCAAATAGGTATCGGGCATTCTTATAACGCCTATAGCTGCCAGCAAGACAAACAGCGTTCCTAAAGTGGCTAATGTACCTATGATTATTTCACTCATTTTTATTTCTTTTTTCGAGGTAATAGGAAAATGCTACAGTTCCAAGAAATGCAATTAAAGCAAGTATCATCGCAATATCCAAAAATGTGGGTTGGTTTGTTGTTATGCTATAAATAGCAATCACGCCAATACCTGTTGTAATTAATAAATCAAGTGTGATGACCCTGTCAACAATACTTGGGCCCATTAAAAAACGAACGAATAATAACACAATCGAAAACGAAAGTATTGGTAATAAAATGTAATATAAATACTCGTATAAGGTCATCTTAATATTTCTAATAATCGTTTTTCAAACCCTTGTTTAATGCCCTTTATAAATTTTTCTTTATTTGAGACATACATAGCGTGGACATAAAGCACTTTTCTGTCATTTGAAACATCTAAGCTTAAAGTGCCCGGAGTTAGGGAAATTAAATTTGCTAAAAGTGTAATCTCCATATCTGTTTTCGCATCAAGCGGAACTTTTACAATACCGGGTTTCATATAAAACTTTGGAGTAATCACATCATAAGCCACTTGAAGATTTGCTTTAAATAGTTCGTACAGAAAGAAAAAGATAAATGAAATCATTTTTGGGAGAATCTTAAAGTATTTTGATTCCCCTTGTCCGTTTGATATGACCCAAAGTATTAAAAAGCTTAAAATAAAACCAAACACAAAGTTGAGAAGCGCAAAGCTGCCCGTCAATGCGACCCAAACTAAAGTTAGTAATATGTTGCTTAAAAATTTACTTCTCATTTTTTATTTTCCTAAAACAGCTTGTATATACAGTTGATTATTCATTAACTCTTCTCCCACTCTCATCGCCAGCTGTTGAATGTTTTCTGCACCAAAACCTATGTAAAGTGAGATGAGAGCTAAAAAAAGTATTGGGCCTACTATTTCAATTTTCTTTTCAATTTTTAGTTTATCATAGTATCTGAAGTTTTGAATTTCGGGTAATTTTTTACCCTTTTTCCAGAATACTTCTGCCCAAAGACGTGCAATCACAAACAAGGTAATAAAAGTTCCAAATAAAAGTGCTGCAATCAACCAATAATTATCAATTTTAAAACTTTCAGTGATTAATGAAAGCTTTGGCCAAAACCCTGAAAATGGTGGGATTCCTACCAAAGAAAACAAAGGAATAATCATTAATAAAGAAAGAAGGGGATATTTTGCATAAATACCGCCCAGATCTCTCATACTGTAAGTCCCTTTAATTCTGTAAATCAAACCACCCACCATAAAGAGATTGGTCTTTACAACAATGTCGTGGATAACATAAAAAATGGCAGCTGCAATCGCTGCTTCCGTGTACAAACCCAGACCTAAAATCATAAAACCAATATGGCAAATGATTAGATAAGAAAAAACTTTGGCAATATTATTTTGTGTCAGAGCTCCAAGAGCACCTGCAACGATTGTAAACCCGGCTAAAACCAGAATGATATTTTCAAGAAATACATCTCCAACAAAAATTAAGGTAAAAACACGAATAAGTGCATATACCCCCACTTTGGTTAAAAGTCCGCCAAAAACAGCCGATACTGCAGGCGGGGGAGTATGATATGCAGCCGGCAACCAAAAATACAACGGAAAAATAGCGGCCTTAATTCCAAAACCTATTAAAAATAAAATGGCTGTTACTTCAACCAACCCCCGGTTTTCTATGGCAGCAATTTTTAAAGCTAAGTCGGCCATGTTCAATGAGCCTGTCAATCCATACAAAACGGCAATGGCTGTTAAAAAAATTACAGATGCAAAAATGTTAAGGGTGAAATATTTAACAGCTCCTTCAATTTGTTTCTTTTCGCCACCCAAAGTGATTAATACAAACGAACTAATGATGATGATTTCAAACCAAACATACAGGTTGAATATATCACCTGTTAAAAAGGCACCGTTTAATCCTAAAAACAAGAAATGTAATACCGGTAAAAACCCAAATTTGAGCCGTGCTTTTAAAATGGTTCCTACTGTAAAAAAGGATACGGCAAGACCACTAATGGCAGTTAGTAATACCATCGTTGCGGCAAAAGCATCTGCAACAAAAGTAATTCCAAAAGGAGCTTCCCAGCCTCCTGATTGAATTGTTAATGTTCCCTCATTCCAAACAGTCATTATCAATCCAATAGAGACTAACAAACTTATAATACTTCCTCCGGCACTTATCAGTTTTTGTATTTTAATACTATTCCATGAAAACAGCAACAGTATTGCCAAAAGCAACTGAACAATAATTGGATATAAAACAATGTGCTGTATCATGAAAATTCGTCTGTTGAGTTCATTTGGTCTAAATCGTCTGTTTTAACCACTTTGTATGCACGTTTGATTAATACTATCGCAAAGGATTGCAAACCAAAACTGATCACAATGGCAGTTAAAATCAAAGCCTGTGGTACCGGGTCTGCATATGCGTCCAGAAAGTTGTAAGATTCTTCCGGAATAATGGGCGGTTTTCCTTTTGTAATTCTTCCCAAAAGAAAAATCAATAAATTAGCACCATTACTTAATAAGATAAGGCCTATAATTAGTTTAACTAAACTGCGGCGCAGCATCATATACAAGCCTGAAGCATATAAAAGTCCTATTAATATGGCAAGTAAAAACTCCATAGTTATGCAGATTCTGTTATTGTGAAAATAATGGTTAATGAAACGCCAATGACGACAAGATAGACCCCTATGTCAAAGAAAAGAGCTGAGCCTATCATACCAATTACGGGCAAGGGTTCTTGAAACCAAATTCCCGTCATAAAAGGAAGGTTTTCAACAAATATGGGTGATAACCCGGCTAAAGTAGCTACTAAAAGCCCCAGTGGCATTAAATATCCGGGGTGTAATCTCAATAGGTTTTTTGTGTTTTCCAATCCATTTGCAAAAGCGTGTAAAACAAAAGCAATAGAAGCTATGAGTCCACCCACAAAACCACCTCCCGGCAAATAATGCCCGCGAAGTAAAATAAAAATTGAAAACAAAAGCAGCAACGGTAATAAATAATCTGAGGCTGTCCTTAAAATAATTGTTTTCATGATATACTTATTTTTTATCTTCTATTTTTACTTGTAAGTCTCAATTTCAATAAAGAAAATACACCAATAGCAGCAATGGTAAGCACTGCAATTTCCATAAAAGTGTCAATTCCTCTGAAATCAACTAAAATTACATTCACTACGTTTTTCCCCTTGGCTAAAACATAGGCATTTTCAGCATAATAATCAGTTAATTGAGAGCCTTGCGGCTCACTCAAAACCTCAAGTGCTAAAACCGTTATTAAAGCACCAAAAACAAGTGATAAAATACCATCTTTAATGCGCACTTTATAATCTGAAAAGTTTAAATATTTTGGTAATTTATACAAAACAAGTACAAATAAAATAACGGTCAATGTATCGATTGAAAACTGTGTCATTGCAAGGTCCGGGGCACTGTAATATACAAAAATAAGGCTGATAGCAAGACCTACAACACCCATTGCTGCTACTGCAGCTAGTCGCGACTTAGTGAAAACAGTAAAAAGAATTCCAACCATCATTACTAATACTGTCAAGACTTCATAGACGGTTAAAGCTGAAAAGGAATCATAATCAAATACATATTTTGTGTTTTGTATTAAGGTATAGCCTGTTAATAGTACCAAAAACAATATAATGACTGACACATAATATCTCAGATAACCGTTTTGAATGATTCCTGTTGTAAATCTTGAAAACTTACCAAAGCCAAACCCAAATTTTTCAACGAGTGTTTGTGGTGCAATAAATTCAAGCTTAGCAATGCCTTTTTCAAGTTTTTGAGAAGGTTTTATTATAAAATATAGCAGAGCACCCACACCAATTGTTGTAGCACTCAGGGCTAAAATTAAATTAAACCCATGCCAAAGCTTTAATTGAATTTCTTGACCGCTTTCTCCCAAAGCAGTCACTGCCGGCTGAATTAATGACCCTTGTATAATGGATGGAAAAATACCAATAACAATTCCCAAAGTAGCTAAAATTAAAGGAGGTAACCACATTAAAAAACTAGGCAAATGCACTTTTTCAAAAGTAGCCGGGAGCTTTCCTGTAAAGGGTTTGATACCCGCTAAAAAACCGGCATAAAGCAGCAATATGTTTGTGACGACTGCCAATATAGTGAGTATCACTGCCGAACTTCCAAAATGAAGGGTAGCTTCATAAATTAAATCTTTTCCTAAAAATCCAAAACTTGGTGGAATCCCTGCATTTGAGATTGCCGCTAAAAAACCTGCTATCGCTACCGGTAATAATACTTTCCTAAGTCCTGAAAGTACAGTTATATCACGGGAGCCTGTCTCGTGGTCAATAATACCTGTAACAAGGAATAATGTGGCTTTATATAAAGCATGAACAAGAATAAAAACACAAGCAGCTAAAAGAGCATCCTGTGTTCCGAGACCGATTAAAAACACTAAGATTCCTAAAGCTGATATCGTCGAATAGGCAAGTATTCCCTTTAAATCGGTTCTAAAGATTGTGTGTATGGCTGCATAAACCATGGTTGTTGCCCCCACAATTATCAGGGTAGAATTCCATAGCTCTGTACTTCCCAAAACAGGCGTAAAACGCATCAATAAATAAACACCGGCTTTTACCATTGTTGCCGAATGCAGATAGGTAGAAACAGGAGTGGGTGCTTTCATTGCACCGGGCAACCAAAAGTGAAATGGAAATTGAGCCGATTTTGTAAAGGCAGCCCCAAAAATGAGGAGGACAATAAGAAAATAATGGGCACTGTCAGCAATCACTTCTTTAGAGGAAAGCATCTCAGAAATACTATAAGTGCCGGCAACATTCCCCAGAATCAATACGCCAGCCAGGAGTAAAAGCCCCCCGGTTCCCGTGATGGCTAAAGCTAAAATAGCCGATTTTCTGGAAGCTTCTTCTTTGTTGTTGAAACCAATAAGAAAAAACGAACTGATACTGGTTAATTCCCAAAAAACAAAGAGCGATATGATATTGTCTGACAGCACCACACCCAGCATTGCTGCCATAAAAATTCCTAAATAGCCATAAAATCGGTCCAGAAACTCGTGACCTTTTAAATAGGCTGCAGTATAGGCAAAGACCAAAAACCCAATGCCGGTAATCATTAAGGCAAAGATGAGTGAAACCCCATCCAATGTAAAGCCAAGATTTACGCCCAAAGAAGGCACCCACTCAAAAGTTTGAGAGATAACCTCACCGTTTGCAATGCGCTTGGAAAAATTTAAGAAATAAACAAAAAGACCTAAAGGAACAAGTGCTGAAAGTATGGCCAACCTGCCTTTCAGATACTTACCGGCAAACACCAAAAAAATTGAAAAAAGAAAACCTGTGAGTATTGCTATCAGCATAAGTTTGTAAAGTGTCAATAGCAAATATAGTAGATTTTAGGAATTTTTGAAATAAAGGACTCACTTTAAAATTCAAGAGATAGAAGGTTTAACAACTTAGTAACATTATGACATAAAAAAACCCGATAATCGGAATTATCGGGTTTTTATTTTATTATTTAAAATGATTTAATCTGCAAGAATAATCACTTTGTTGTTATTCATTTCCAAAGTTCCACTATTAATGAAAAGTGTCCATCTACCCTCATCGTTTTTTGAGAATTTCTTTTTCACATTTTCATTGATGGTGATGTTGCCATCTATTTTAATAAGCCCTTCCTGAAGAATGGAAACAATGGGCGCGTGATTATCCAGTATTTGGAATTCACCATTTACACCGGGCACAGCAACAGATTTTACATCAGCTTGCAATAAAACGGCTTCGGGTGATATGATTTCTAATTTCATTTGTATTTGGTTAATGATTAAGTGTTATTGGTTAACAGCTAAAATGAAAACTATTAACCAATAACTATTAACTAAATTTACGCTTCAGCAAGCATTTTCTCTCCGGCTTCAATCGCTTCCTCAATAGAACCTTTCAGGTTGAAAGCAGATTCGGGAAGGTGGTCTAATTCACCGTCCATAATCATATTGAATCCTTTGATAGTTTCTTTGATATCAACAAGCACTCCCGGGATACCGGTAAACTGCTCTGCCACGTGGAAAGGTTGTGAAAGGAATCGCTGAACACGACGTGCGCGGTTTACCGCAAGCTTGTCTTCTTCAGAAAGTTCTTCCATACCAAGGATGGCAATAATATCTTGTAATTCTTTATAGCGTTGTAGTAACTCTTTTACGCGTGAAGCACAGTTGTAATGCTCAGCGCCTAGTATTTCTTTCGTTAAAATTCTCGAAGTTGAATCCAGTGGGTCAACCGCAGGGTAAATACCTAACTCAGCAATTTTTCTCGAAAGTACTGTTGTTGCATCCAAGTGGGCAAAGGTTGTTGCTGGAGCCGGATCTGTTAAATCATCTGCAGGTACATAAACGGCCTGTACAGAGGTAATCGATCCTCTTTTAGTTGAAGTAATACGCTCTTGCATCGCGCCCATTTCAGTTGCTAAAGTAGGCTGGTAACCCACAGCAGAAGGCATACGTCCAAGAAGCGCTGATACTTCAGAACCTGCTTGTGTAAATCTAAAGATGTTGTCAACGAAGAAAAGTACATCTTTTCCTTGTCCTTCACCGGAACCATCACGGAAATATTCTGCAATGGTCAATCCTGAAAGGGCCACACGGGCACGTGCTCCTGGAGGCTCATTCATCTGTCCAAACACGAAAGTTGCTTTCGATTCTTTCATTGCTTTTTTGTCAACTTTGGATAAATCCCATCCGCCGTCTTCCATAGAGTGCATAAAGTCATCACCATATTTGATAATGCCCGACTCAAGCATTTCTCTCAAAAGGTCATTACCTTCACGGGTTCTTTCACCCACACCGGCAAATACAGATAAACCACCGTGTCCTTTTGCAATGTTGTTAATCAATTCCTGAATCAATACCGTTTTTCCAACACCGGCACCACCAAAAAGACCAATTTTACCTCCTTTTGCATACGGCTCAATTAAGTCAATTACTTTGATACCTGTAAAAAGCACTTCGGTAGAAGTTGATAAATCCTCAAATTTTGGAGCGTCACGGTGAATGGGTAAACCACTTGCTCCTGCTTTTGGAAGGTTTCCAATACCGTCAATTGCGTCACCAATTACGTTGAATAATCTTCCGTAAATATCATCACCAATGGGCATTTGAATTGGAGCTCCAGTAGCAACCACATCAACACCTCGGCTGAGTCCGTCTGTTGAGTCCATAGAGATAGTTCTAACGGTGTTCTCACCAATGTGTGATTGCACCTCAAGAATTAACTTCCCGGCGGGCATTTCAATTTCTAATGAATCGTAAATTTTGGGTAGTTCAGCACCACTTGAAAACTCAACGTCCACAACCGGACCAATGATTTGAGCAACTTTACCTGTAACGTTTGACATTGTTAACTATTTATTGTTTAGCAAATTAATTATCATAAAAACCTCAGGAAATAAGGTTCGATTTTCAAGGCGCAAAGATAGTTTTTTTAAATGAAATAAATTATAATGAAATGGAGATTTTTTTTCTAAAATAGTGACGTGAAAAAAGGAATGATTTTTGGAACGCTTTTTTGAGTAAAGAAATAAAAAACGGATTGAATTTTAACTTCAACCCGTTTAAAAATTGTTTTTAGATAGCGTTATTCATTTATTGAAAAACCTTCCCATCCCCACGAGGGTTCCGGGATTTCAACTTCTTGAGTCAAATCAAAGGATACAGTAAATAAACGCTCAGTGCCCAATCTTCTTAAATTGTAGGTATAGGTATTTTCATCAACGGTTACCCACCACACATTGGTTGCTGCCGGTTCTATGCGCTCCAGCGTTTCTTCATCTGCCGGAAAAACGGCTATGCCGGGCAAACCACTGTTTGTGGAAGTCCCGCCATACATCGTTAATTCATCATCACTGCCATCTTCCATTCGGTGGTCGTGTTTTAAAGTGATGCGATCCTCTTTGTAAGTAAAAATCCAGGTGCGTGAGCGGTTATCTCCCACATTAAACGGAATCAAAATTTGCTCATCATCACAGGATAAAACATGCATAACC